>JACCDQ010087143.1_pt1 | contig 42198 bp, 34 predicted proteins | sample 7446031 | NCBI WGS metagenome assembly JACCDQ01 (sample SAMN15323442, study PRJNA562643) | freshwater metagenome | isolation source: river surface water | place: USA:Blue River Watershed | collected 2017-08-17 | reverse complement strand
GGCGTGGACGCTGGCCTTCCGCGGGTTGCCGGCCGGGGCGGGCGGCGCGGGCGCCGGGACGACCGCGACGCCGTGGCGGGACCTGGTGGCCCGTCCGGACGTGCGGCGCCTGCTGGCGGCGCGTTTCTGTTTCGATCCGGTCTTCTATTTCTACATGTTCTGGATCCCGCAGTATCTGGCGCGCGAGCGCGGCATGTCGCTCGCGCAGATCGGGGCGCTGATGTGGATCCCGTTCGTGGCGCTCGAAGCGGCCAACATCGGCGCGGGCCAGGTCTCGGACACGCTGGTGGCGCGCGGGTGGCCGCGGCGACGGGCGCGGATGATCTTGATGGGCATCGCGGCGGCGCTCACGCCCGCCTCGTTCGCCGCGTCGCTGGCCGGCACGCCGGCGCTGGCGATCGGCCTGATGGCGGTGCTGCTCTTTGCGCACGGCATCTGGATCACGAATTTCATGACCCTGGTGGGCGAGACGGTCGCGCGCGACGACGTGGCGACGACGGTCGGGCTCACCGGCATGTGCGGCGGCATCGCCGGCATGCTTTCGAATCTCGTGATCGGTCCGGTGGTCGACGCGCAGGGCTTCTCGCCCGTCTTCCTCGCGTCCGCCGTCGTCTACCCGCTCGCGTGGTTCATTCTGCGGGCGGGCCAACCGATCCGCTGAACGCCGTTTTCCATGCATCCGACCGATTCCAGTCCCGGCCCCTCCGTCCCGCGCATCCCGCGCCGCAAACCCCGCACCGCGCGCGTGGGGATCTTCGGCGTGGGCCACCACACGTATTGGGGCCAGTTCCCGGGGCTGCGCGACGAGATGCTGGGCAAGATGGACGTGCTCGTCGCGCGCGTGGCGGCGACGGGCGTGCAGACGACGAACTTCGGTCTCGTGGACACGGCGCAGTCGGCCTACGCGCTGCTGCCGCGCCTGAAGGCGGCCGACCTCGACCTGGTGTTTTGCGACATGGTGACCTACGCGACCTCGGCGACGTTCGGCGCGATCGTGCGGGCGCTGGATATCCCGATCGTGCTGGTGGCGCTGCAGCCGATGGCGGCGATGGACTACGCCCGCGCGACGACGCGCATGCAGCTGGCGAACGACGATTTCTGCTCGGTGCCGGAATTCACGGGCGTGGCGATCCGCATGGGCAAGCGCGCGCCGGAGGTGATCCTCGGCACGTTGCACGACGACCCGGCGGCGGAGGCCGAGTTGACCGAATGGTGCGAGATCGCGATGGCGCTGCACGACGTGAAGCGGGCGCGCATCGGGCATTTCGGCCATCCGATCGAGCACATGCTCGACATGCAGACCGACCAGACGGCGCTGACGGCGGCGTTTGGTTGCCACATCGTGCAGACGGAGGCGGACGACCTGCTGCGCCTCGAGCGCGAGGTGACGGCGGCGGAGATCGCGGCGAAGAGCGCGGAGATCCTGGCGTTGTTCGACACCCCGGACCCGAAGGCCGATCCGCTCACGCGCAAGCTCACCGACGAGGACCTGGCCACGGCCGCGCGCGTGGCGGTGGCGCTGGACAAGTTTGTCGCGCACCACGACCTCGACGGACTCGCCTACTACTACGAAGGGGAGCCGGGCAGCGCATTGCGCACGCTCGTGACCAATCTGATCGTGGGGAATTCGCTGCTGACCGCGGCGGGATTCCCGATGTGCGGCGAGTCCGACCTGAAAACCTGCCTCGCGATGCTGATCATGGACCGGCTCGGCATCGGCGGGAGCTTCGCGGAGTTCCATCCCGTCGACTTCAAGGAAGGCTTTGTGCTCGTCGGGCACGACGGGCCGCACCACCTCAACATCGCCGACGGCAAGCCGGTGCTGCGCAGCCTGGTGAAATACCACGGCAAGCCGGGTCACGGCGCGTCGGTGGAGTTCAAACTGAAGGAGGGGCCGATCACGATGCTGAGCGTCGGCGTGACGGCGCAGGGGAAGTTCAAATTCATCGTCGCGGAAGGCGAAAGCGTGCGCGGTCCGATCCCGGCGACGGGGAACACGAATACCCGCGGGTTCTTCCGGCCCGACGTGCGGACGTTTTTGAAGCGCTGGGTCGCGGAAGGTCCGACGCACCATTTTGCGCTGGGGCTCGGGCACCGCGCGCAGGCCTTGCGGCGGATCGGCGAGGCGCTGGGCATCGAGACGGTGATCATCGACGGAGGGAAATGACCATGCGCCGACTCGCAGCCGCCGCCGTGCTGGGTTGGTCGGGCGTGGCCTGGGGTGGGATCACGGCCCGGGCGGCCGTGCCCGAGCCGACCCTCGAGGCCGGGTTTGTCGCGCCGCCCCCGGCGGCCCGGCCGCACACGTATTGGCTGTGGCTCAACGGCCACGTCGACCTGCCGACTGCCGCGGAGGAGTTGAAGGCGATGCAGGCGGCGGGACTCGGCGGCGTGCTCCTGTTCGAAATGGGCGCGCGCGGCGATCCGGCGACCACGCCGCCGCCGGGCCCGGCGTTTCTCAGCCCGGAGTGGGTGCGGCGCCTGCGGGTGACGACCGACCAGGCGAAGGCGCTCGGCCTGCAGGTCGACATGTCGGTGATCAGCAGCTGGGACATGGGCGGACCGTGGATCGAACCGAAACACGCCGTGATGAACCTTTACGCCACGGAGGCGACGGTGACGGCGCCGGGCGGAAGCGAAATCGAGGTGGCGTTGCCGTTTCCGACGCCGGAGCGGGCGGCCCCGTTGGCGCCGGACGGCAAGCCGGCGTTCTGGACCGACGTGGCGGTGCTGGCCCTGCGCGAGCCGCGGCGGCGCGCGGCGCACGAGTTTGTGCTGCGCCTCGACCCGGTGGGGGAGCATGCGGTGACGGCGGTCGCGTTGGATCCGGGCAAACCGGACGCGCCCGCGGCGCTGGCGGGCACGCTTACGCCCGTGCGCGGGTTTGCCGTGGCGGTTTCCACCACGGGCACGCGCGACGAAGATTTCCGGGAAGTGCTGCGCGGCGAACTGGCGCCGACGCCCGGCCCGCAGCGCTTCGCGTTGCCGGCCGGCACGCGGGCGCGGCACGTGCGGTTGCAACTGCTGGGCGGGCACGACGCTACCAAGACCCGTTGGACGCTCGGTGAGTTCGAGGTCTTCGATGCGGCGGGAAAGAACCTCGCGGCCTCCCACCGGGCGGACCAGACCCGCGACGGCGCGCTGCTGGTGCGCGAGCCCGTGCCGCTGACCTATACGGCGTGGAGCGCGCCGAAGATCCACGACGGGCTGCGCGCGGGTGGCGGCGGCGTCTTCGCGACGGCAGGCCGGCCGTCGTTCGACCTCGCGAGCCTCGACGACGTGGTGGACGTGACGGCGCGCGTCGGGCGGGACGGCCGGCTGCGCTGGGCGGCGCCCGCGGGCACCTGGACGATCCTGCGCGCCGTGTGCATGGTGACGGGGGAGAAGTTGAAAGTGCCGAGTCCGGCCTCGGACGGGCTGGCAAGCGACCACCTGAACCCGGAGGCGACGCGGTTGCACATGGACAATGTGATCGCGCGGCTGCGGGCAGGGCTGGGCCAGGATCTGGCCGGGAGCGGGATAGAAAATCTTTACCTCGCCAGCTACGAGGTGGTCGGGCGCGTGTGGTCGCCGGTGTTCGCGGGCGAGTTCAAGCGCCGGCGCGGCTACGACCTCACGCGATGGTTGCCGGCGATCTTCGGCGCCCGCATCGGCGGCGACGAGACGACGGAGCGCTTCCTTTTCGACTACCGGAAGACGATGGGCGAGGTCGTGGTCGACGCCTATTACCGGACGGCGGCGGAGGTGGCGCGCAAAGCGGGTTTGAAAATCAAGTCGGAGGCCGGCGGACCGGGACCGCCGATCCACACGCCGCCGGTCGAGGCGCTCTCGGCCTACGGCGCGATCGACAACGTGCAGGGCGAGTTCTGGCCGTTCTGGCCGGACAACGATGCGATCAACGTCATCAAGGAACCGGCCTCGGCGGCGCACCTCTACGGCAAGCCGCGCGTGCACCTGGAAGCGTTCACTTCGTTCCATCACTGGGCCGAGGGACCGCAGGACCTGAAGGCGAGCGCGGACCGGGTGTTCACCGAGGGCGGCAACCACTTCGTCTGGCACACCTGGACCCACCAGGCGCCCGGCTACGGCCTGCCCGGGCTCGTCTACGGCGCCGGCACGCACCTCAGCCGGTCGGTCACGTGGTGGCCGCAGGCGAAGGCGTTTGTGGACTACCTGGCGCGCGGTTCGTTTCTGCTGCAGCGCGGCCGGTTCGTCGCCGACGTCCTCTACTACTATGGCGACGGCGGGATGAACTTCGTCGGGCCGAGGAAAAACCCGGCCGGACTCGGCGCCGGCTACGATTACGACGTGACCAACGCCGAAGTGATTTTGCACCGGCTCGAGGTCCGCGACGGCCGGCTGACGACCCCGGAAGGTGTGAGCTATGCGGCGCTGGTGCTGCCGGACCGCGACGACATTCATCCGCCGGTGCTGGAGAGAATCGAAGCGCTGGTGCGCGCGGGCGCGACCGTCGTCGGCCGACGCCCGACGCGCGCGAGCGGCCTGGAAGGATTTCCGGCGAGCGATGCGCGCGTGCGGGAGGTGGCGGCGCGGCTCTGGGGCGATCTCGACGGTGCGACCCGCACGAGCCGGCGGCATGGCGCCGGGCGGGTGTTCAGCGGCGTGGCGGAACGCGCGGTGTTGGCGGAACTCGGGGTGAAGCCGGATTTCACGGCGCCCGCGACGCTGGATTACACGCACCGCACGGACGCGGAGGGAGAGATCTATTTTGTGCGCAACCGCACGGCGGCGCCGGTCCGGGCCGCGGTCACCTTGCGCGACGGCGGGGCCAACGGCGCTGTCGAACTTTGGGACCCGGTGCGCGGTTCCCGCCGCCGGGCGGGGGACGTGCGCGCCACGGCGGCCGGGCTTGAGTTGCCCGTGGCGCTGCCGGCGAACGGCGCGATTTTTGTGGTCGTGCGGCCACCGGGCCGGGCCTTGCCGGTGGACCCGGTCGCGGTCGCGCCCAGGTCGGCGCCGCTCGCGCTCGATGACGGCTGGGCGGTGACCTTTGCCTCGGAGTTCGAAGTGCCCGCCGCGTTGGCGCAGGCCACGGTCGGCCCATGGACACGGGATGCGGCGCCGGAACTGCGCTACTTCGCGGGCGCCGGAAAGTATCGGCGCACGGTGACCTTGCCGGCGGGCTGGCGGGCCGGAGCGGGCCGCGTCGAACTCGAGCTCGGGCGCCTGTGGGCGGTCGGCGAGGTGTGGATCAACGGGACGCCGCTCGGCGCGGTGTGGGCGCCGCCCTTTGCGGTCGATTGCACCGCGGCCCTGCGCGACGGGGAAAACGAAATCGTCGTCGCGGTGACCGGCACCTGGCACAACCGCCTGGTCGGCGAGGCGCGCGGCGCCGTGCCGAAACGCACGCGCACCAACATCGCGGTGTCGCAACGCAAACCGTGGAAGGACCTCGAACCGATCGAGGCGGGTCTGTTCGGCCCGGTCCGGCTGGTGCCGCAGGGAGGCGCGACGCCGTGAGCCGCGCGGTGAACACGACGAGATGGGCGCTGGGCGGTGTGCTCGCGTTGCTCTGGGTGGTAGGGATGGCGGCGGCGCCCGCGGCCGCGTTGCGGCCCAACGTGCTCCTGTTGCTGGCGGACGACCTTGGTTACGGCGACCTCGGCTGCTACGGCGGCAAGGAGGTGCCGACGCCGCACCTCGACCGCCTGGCCCGCGAAGGTGTGCGGCTGACCGACGCCTACGTGACCTGTCCGGCCTGCGCGCCGAGCCGGCTCAGCATCATGAGCGGGGCGTATCCGCAGCGCTTCGGGATGACCTGGAACGACGATCGCAGCGCGCACTCCCTGCCGGCGACCCAGGCGCTGGTGCCGGAGATCCTGCGCGCGGCGGGCTACCGGACGGCGCAGATCGGCAAGTGGAACCTTGTCCGGCCGGCGGAGGCCGTCTTCGACGAAGTGCACGACTACATCGAGTGGGAGTCGGACTATCTGCCGCAGGCCGACGGTCGCTACACCGGCAGCAACGCCACGACGAGCCCGGGGTTTGCTTCGAGCAAGACCCAGGGCTGGGGACCGGCGCGCGCCGGCGACGAGTATCTGACGGACCGGCTGGCGCGGCGGGCGGTCGAGTTCATCGGCCGCAACACCACCCGGCCGTTCTTCCTCTCGGTCGGTTTCAACGCGGTCCACAGCCCGTGGCAGGGGCGCGCGGCGGACCGCGCGCGCTTCGCCCACCTCGGGCACGAAGTGCAACAGCTCTACGCGTCGATGCTCGCGGCCCTGGACGACGGGGTGGGGCGGATTCTCGCGGCGTTGCGGGAGCACCGGCTGGAGGAAAACACCCTCGTGATCTTTCTCAGCGACAACGGGCCGGCGAAAGGCGGGCCGCACATCGAAGGCTGGAAAGCCGAGTGGCCGCAGCGGACCCTCGTGGTCGGTTCCGCGGGACCCCTGCGCGGGGCGAAGACGGACCTGTGGGAAGGCGGCATCCGCGAGCCGTGGATCGTGCGCTGGCCGGGCCGGTTGCCGGCCGGCACCGACTACCGGGCGCCGGTGATCGCCAACGACCTCCTCCCGACGCTGGCGGCGGCGGCGGGCGCGCGGATCCCGGCGGGCACGGTCGTCGACGGCGTCGACCTGATGCCGTTCCTGCGCGGCGAGCAGGCGGGCGAGCCGCACGCGACGCTGTATTGGAAAATCAAATCCGCGGCGGCGTTGCGGCGCGGCGACTGGAAGCTCGTCATGCTCGAACCGCAGCGGACGCCGCAGCTCTACCGCCTGAGCGACGATCCCGGCGAGACGCGCGACCTTGCCGCGGCGCAGCCGGCGTTGACCCGGGACTTGCTGGCCGCGTGGACGGCGTGGAATGCGCCGCTCCCGCCGCCGGCGCGGAAGACGCCGCCGGCCAAAAAGAAATGACCACGCGCCGGCAGATGCTCCGGCGCCTGGCGGCCGGCGCCGCGATCGTGGCCACAGGCCGGAGCGCCGGTGCGGCGACGCCGGCCGTTGCGCCGGACCATCCGGCGGTCGGGTGGTCGGACCACGTGGCGCTGGAGCGGGCGCCGGACGGCGCGGTGCGCCCGCATCGCGGCCTCGATGTGCCGGGGCGCGGTTACCGTTGGGACAATCCCGGTGCCCGGTTCAGTTTTCGGACCGATGCACGGGCGGTGACGGTGCACCTCCGCTACAGCGACCGGCATACCTCGCCCTCGGCGCGGGCGCCGGCCGGGGTGTGGCTGATCGACGGGCGCGGGGACGAGCGGTGGGTGTTCACGAGCCGTGCGACGACGACGCAGCGCGCGGTCGAGGACCTCGATCTGGACTTGCCGGTGCCGCCCGACGGACGGGCGCACGACTATGCGATCGTGATGCCCTACGGGGATTCGGTGGACTTCCGCGGCCTCACCCTCGCCGGGGGCACCGCGTTGGAGCGGGCGGCGCCGCGACCGGCATTCCGCTACGTGGCTTACGGCGACTCGGTGACGCACGGTTTCACGGCGTCGCGGGTGGATCGGATTTATCCCTACCGGGTGGCGGCGATGCGCGGCTGGCAGACGGTGAATCTGGGGTTGGGCGGCCGGAGCGCGCGACCGGCGGAAGGCGCGGCGATCGGTGCGTTGGGCGGGGACCTGGTGACGATCGGCATCGGCGTGAACGATTGGCAGGGCGGCGTGGCGCCGGCGGTTTACCGCGAGAACATGCGCGGGCTGATCGCCGGGCTGCGGGCGAAGCAGCCGCGTGTCCCGGTCCATGTGATCACGCCCCTCTGGGTGAGCGAGCGATGGAAACCCGCCAAGGCCGCGTATCCGCTGGACGCGTATCGCGCGGCCCTGCGGACTCTGGTGGCCGAGCTGCGGGAAGGCGGGGACGCCGCGCTGCGGCTGGTCGAGGGACCGGAGTTGATCGATGCGGACGAGACGCTGTTCGATGCGGTGCTCGTGCACCCGAACGACGCGGGCTTCGCGCAGCTGGCGACGCGCTTGGCGGAGCGGCTGGAGCCGTAGTGAGCGCCGAGGCGGCGAGGGAGCCGCGAGTCAGCGCGGCGGCTGGAAGCGGCTGCGGTAGGCGCGCGGCGTCTCGGCCATGAACTTGCGGAATTCCTTGGTGAAGTGGCTCTGGTCGGCGAAGCCGTAGGCGCTCGCCACTTCGGCGAGGGACTTGCGCGAGAAGACCAGTGCGCTGCAGCTCATGCGCACCCGGAGCTGGCGGAGGTAGTCGTGCGGGGAAACGTGATACGCGGCCTGGAATTGCCGTTCGAACGCGCGCACGGAGAGGCCGCAGACGCGCGCGAGATCCTCGTTGGTGATGCGTTCGGCGTAGCGCTGGCTGATGTGGCGGATGGCGACGCTGAGGGGCGAGGCGGAGCGGGACTCCGGATCGGGCGCGGTGGCCTCGGCCCGCGGCAGGGGGCGGGTGACGCCGGCGGTGCCGACGATGCGGCCGGAGGCGTCGCGAAGCGGCACCTTCGAGGTGACGCACCAGCGGGCCGTGTGGTTGAAGCGGCCGACCAGTTCGACGCGGCTGAGGATTTTCTCGCCGCGGAGGAGGCGCTCGTCGTCGATGCGGTATTGGTTGGCGAGCACCTCGCCGCAGAAATCGTAGTCGGTGCGGCCGATGAGTTCGGCGCGGGTCTTGACGCCGAAATTGAGCAGCAGCGCGACGTTGGCCCACTCGTAGTGGCCGGCCTCGTCCTTCATCCACATCGGCGTGTCCTCGAGGTAGTCGAAGAGCTCGATGACCTCGGGCGGCGCGGCGCCGATGCGGCCCAGGGTGGCGAGCATGTTGTCGTCGGGGGACGTCATGGGAGACGGAGTGATGCACGGCCGCCGGGCCGCGTGCAACCACCGGGCGCGCCGCGGCGCGATCAGCCGGCGCGGGTCGCGAGCAGGCGTTCGAGCAGGGGAAATTCGACGGGCTTGAGCAGGATCTGGTCGAAGCCGGCGGCGGTGCAGCGCGCGCGGTCGGGGGGCGGGCCGGAGCGGACGAGCGCGACGAGGCGCGGGCCGGTGCCGGCGCCGTGGTGGGCGCGGATGGCCTGCGCCACGGCGTAGCCGTCGAGTTCGGGCAGCTCGACGTCGAGCAGGATAAAATCGTAGCGGCGGGCGTTGGCGGCGGCGAGGGCGGCGGCGCCATTGTCCACGATGTCGGGATAGAGGCCGCGATCGGAGAAGAAATCGAGCATGCGCCGGCGGCTGGGGGCGTCGTCCTTGGCGATGAGCAGGCGCAGGCCGGGATCGAAACCGGCGCGGGCGGGGGATTCCGCACGGATCGCTTCCCCGGCGACCTCGGCGGGGAGGGAGACGTGGAAGACGGAGCCGAGGCCGGGCTCGCTCTCGCAGCCGATTTCGCCCCCGAGCAGGCGCACGATGCGCTGGGCGATCGCGAGCCCCAGGCCGGTGCCGCCGTGCCGGCGGGACAGCGACGAGTCGACTTGGCTGAAGGGCCGGAAGAGGTGATCGAGGGCGGCGGGCGGGATGCCGATGCCCGTGTCGGCGACCGCAAAACGAAGCAGCGTGCGCGGGGGGGCGCCGGCGGCGGCGGCCGCGCCGGGTTCGGCGTCGACGACCACGCGGACGGAGCCGGTGCGGGTGAATTTGACCGCGTTGCCGACGAGAATCATCAGCACCTGACGCAGGCGCCACGGGTCGAGGCGGAGCGGCAGGGGGTCGCGCAGGCGGACGCGGACCGCGAGCTCGATGCCCTTTTTCAGGGCATGGGGGCGAAACTGCTCCGCCACCTGCTCCACGAGCGCGGCGACGGCGACGGGCTCGGGGCGCAGCCTGATCTGCCCCGTCTCGATTTTGGTGAAATCGAGGATGTCGTCGACGAGGCGGAGCAACGCCTCGCCGGACGAGCAGATGGCTTCGGACCAGCGGTGGTGTTCCGCGGAGAGGGGGGCCTCGCGCAGGAGGCCGGCAAAGCCGAGCACCGCGTTGAGCGGAGTGCGGATTTCGTGCGACATCACGGCGAGGAACTCGCCCTTGGCCCGGTCGGCGGACTCGGCGCGATCCTTGGCGAGACGAAGTTCCTGTTCGGCGCGCCTGAGCTCCGAGATGTCGACCGCGGAGGCGATCACTTCGGTGACGAGATCGCCTTCGAAGCGCGGATGCAGCTGGGCGAAAATCTCGATGCCGGTGCGGGCATCGCGGTAAGCGACGGAGGTGTCGGCGCCGGACCAGGCTCGGGCGCAGGCGGCGTTGAGGGCGTCCACGTTCTCGGGGGCGGCGACCTCCTCGACGGTGCGGCCTTCGACGGTTTCGGGAAAAAGACCGAGCCGGTGGGCCAGGCGGCCGCGGCAGAGCGTGTGGACAAACCCGCGCGACGTGCGTCGCAAGCCGAGGATCATGCCTTGTTGCGACTCAAGGACCTCCTGGCAGTGGCGATGGATCGGGTTGCCGGGGTTTTCGCCTTCGGGCGCGCAGCAGACGTCGGACCCGGTGGTTTCTCCGACGGCGATGTCGGACCCGGGCGCGAGGAAGGCCGCGGCCCCGGCGGGCACGGCGCAGGAGCGGTCAGCACCGCCCGAAAACTCGCGGCAAGAAGTGGCGTCGGAAATGTCCCGCGAGTGCGGGCGAGGGAGCGGGGGATTCAAAGGCGGGGCTGGTGTTGTCGGAGGTCGCGGGGCGGAGTGCCGGCCGAAACCGGGGCGGCAACCGGTCCGCCGGTGGCCAAGGAGGAAAACGACGGAGCGGCGATCGGGGCGGAACGACCGCCGGCCGCAGCCGCGATGGGCGGTCCCGACCTCGTCCTTGAGGCGGCGGGCGCCGAGGAACCGGTTCCGGTGCCGGCGAACGCAACGTCGAGGCCGGATGGGACCGGGCTGTGGCCGCGGTTCGAGGTGCTTTCCGCAATCGCAACGCCGGGGCGGGGATACCCAGCGGTTCGGGCGGTGGAGCTGGGAGCGTGGATGGGCATCGGAATCGAGGCGGCGGAACGTTCGGCGAGTCTAGTCGCTCGGGGGCGGCGCGGAAATGAGTAGAATCACGCGATCGTGGATGGCCGGCGGGGGACGGCGCCCGATGGAACCGGAAAATTCTCGTGCCCGGGCGAACGCGACCACTAGCTCGGGCTCGCGCCGGAAGGTCCGTGTTGTCCGTGCGCCCGTCCTCTCCCAACCCCTCCCTCGCCATGTCGTTTTCCCGCTGTTCCCTGCGTGTTGTCCTCGGTCTCGGTTTGGCGGCCCTCTGGGCCGCCGGAGCGGCGGCGGCGCCGCTGCCGCGCAGCACGCCCGAGGCGCAGGGAGTGTCGTCGGCGGCGTTGCTCGACCTCGTCGAGGAGACGGAGCGGAAGATCGACGCGTTGCACAGCCTCATGATCGTGCGCGGCGGCCACGTGATCGCGGAGGGCTGGTGGGCGCCTTACGCGGCGGACGAACCGCACCTGCTGTATTCCTTGAGCAAGAGTTTTACGTCGACGGCGGTCGGACTCGCCGCGGCGGACGGCAAATTGTCGGTCGACGACCCGGTGCTGAAGTTTTTCCCGGAGGCCGCGCCGGAGAAGCCGAGTGCCAACCTTCGCGCGATGCGGATCAAGGATCTGCTCACGATGTCGACCGGCCAGCACAACGAGGACATCCAGGGATTTCCCTACAACGACCCCGACGGCGCGGTGAAGAAGTTCCTGCGCCTGCCGGTGGCGCACAAGCCCGGCACGCTGTTCGTCTACAACTCGCCGGCGACGTTCATGCAGTCGGCGATCGTGCAGAAAGTCACGGGCCAGAGCGTGCTCGACTACCTCGGGCCGCGGCTGTTTGCGCCGCTCGGCATCGAGCCGCCGACCTGGGAGGCGAACCGCGAAGGCATCTCGATGGGCGGTTTCGGTCTCAGCCTGCGCACGGAGGACATCGCGAAATTCGGGCAACTCTACCTCCAGCGCGGCCAGTGGCAGGGCAAGCAGCTGGTGCCGGCGGCGTGGGTGGACACGGCGACGTCGCGCTGGGTGTCGAACGGCAGCAACCCGGCGAGCGACTGGGAACAAGGCTACGGCTTTCAGTTCTGGCGCTGCCGGCACGGGGCGGTGCGCGGGGACGGCGCGCACGGGCAGTTTTGCCTGGTCCTGCGCGAGCAGGACACCGTGGTCGCGATCACGGCGGGCACCCGCAACCTGCAGGGCGTGCTCGACACCCTGTGGCCGAAGTTGCTGCCGGCGCTCGCGTCGGGGACGCCGCGTCCGGCCGATGCGGCGGCGCACGCCCGGCTGAAAGCCAAGCTGGCAAGCCTGACTCTGGCGCGCCCGGTGGCGGCCGTGTCGCCCGCGACCGGCGTGGCCAAGGCGGGAGCGGGGGCGCGCTATCTTTTCCCCAAGAATCCGCAGCAGATCGAAGCGCTGGCGCTGGCGCCCGCGCCGGAGGATGCGGACGCCACCGAGGTGACCGTGACGGTGGACGGGCAGGAGGAGAAATTCGCCGTGTCCGGCCGCGAGTGGCTGCGCGGCGAGGCGGCCGCCGGCCCGAACGCGGGCCCGGTGGCGTTGAGCGGCGCCTGGACCGCACCGGATACCTTCACGCTCGACGTCGTCCGATACCGCACGCCGTTCGCGGCGCGTTACCGCATGGTCTTCGGCGGCGGCACCGTCACGCTCGAAACCAAGCCCAATGTCGGCCCGACTCCGCCGGTGTTGACCGGCAAGCGGGGTTAGCGCGCCCGGGCGGCGGGGGGGCGCTCCAGATGCAGGCGCGACCGCCCCGGCGCCCGGCGGGGCGGGGGTGAGGTGCGCCGGGCGGGAGGGGACGAGGAGGGCACGCGCGGCCGGCCAGCGCGAGATTGCGCGCCCGCGTCGCCCCCGCTCAGACTCGGGTCCATGATTACCCCTTCCCGCTGGTTCAGGCTGACGGTCGGATCGCTGGTGCTGACGGCCGGCCTGCAGGCGGCGGCGGTGAAGGACCGCGAGGGCGCGGTGCGCGGCGACAAGGCGGCGATGGAGAACGACGCGCGTTGGATCTACAACGACGTGGAGCGGGGCTTCGCCGAGGCGAAGAAAAGCGGGAAGCCGCTGCTGGTCGTGCTCCGCTGCGTGCCGTGCCTGTCCTGCGTGGGACTCGACGCGCAGGTGTTGACGGAGCCGGCGCTGGCGCCGCTGCTGGACCAGTTCGTGTGCGTGCGGCTGATCAACGCCAACGCGATCGACCTCGCGCGTTTCCAATTCGATTACGACCTGTCGTTTTCGACGATGTTCTTCAACGGGGACGGCACGATTTACGGGCGCTACGGTTCGTGGGTGCACCAGGCGGATCCCGAGGCGCGCGAAACCATCGGCTATCGCCGGGCCCTGGAAGGCGCGCTCGCCCTGCACCGCGGGTATCCGGCGAACCGCGGCGCGCTCGCGGGCAAACAGGGCGACCCGACGCCGTTCCGCACGCCGGTGGAGATACCGGCGCTGGCGGGCAAATACGGCCGGGAGCTGAACTGGGGCGGCAAGGTCGTGCAGAGCTGCGTGCACTGCCATCAGGTCGGCGAGGCGTTCCGCGCCTACTACTGGGACAAAGGCGAGGCGGTGCCGGCGGAGCGGATCTTTCCGATGCCGGCCGCCGAGACGATCGGGCTCAGTCTGGCGCCGGACGCGGCGGCGACCGTGACGGCGGTGGCGCCGGGCTCGCTGGCGGAGCGGGCCGGTTTCCGGGCCGGCGACGCGCTCGTGCGCCTCGGCGGACAGCCGCTGATCTCGATCGCGGATTTCTCGTGGGCGCTGCACCGGGCGCCGGCGGCGGGGAGCCTGGCGGCGTCCGTGCGGCGGGACGGCGGCAAGGAGGTCGCGCTGACGCTGGCGCTGCCGGACGGTTGGCGGCAGCGGAGCGAGATCTCGCGCCGGGTCGGCACGTGGTCGATGCGGGCGATGGTGCTCGGCGGCCTGACGGTGGCCGACCTCGACGACGCGGGTCGCAAGGAACGCGGGCTCGGCGCCGACTCGCTCGCGCTGTTCGTCAAAGGCATGGGCCAATACAACAAGCACGCGGCGGCGAAGAAGGCCGGGTTTCTCAAAGACGACGTGATCGTGGAACTCGCGGGCGTGACCACCCGCACCAGCGAGGGCGCGATGATCGGCCGCCTGCTCACCGAGCGCCGCATCGGCCAGGCGGTCGACGTGGTGGTGCTGCGCGGCAAAGACCGCGTGACGCTCAAGCTCCCGATGCAATGACCGCCGGGGGCGCGGGCAGGGCGGCGCCGGGCGCGATGTCCGCCCGTCAGAGCCGCGCGGTGATTTCCCGCAGCAGCGCGTCGTAGGTCGTCAGCGCGGGGAATTGCGGGAACTGGCGCACGATGCTGTCGGGGGCGTGGAAGAGAAAACCGTGGTCGGCCTGGGCGAGCATCGAGGTGTCGTTGAAGGAGTCGCCGGCCGCGATGACCCGGTAGTTCAGCGATTGGAAGGCGGCGACGGCATGCTTCTTCTGGTCGGCCATGCGCAGGCGGTAGCCGGCGATGCGGTCGTTTTCGACGACGAGGCGATGGCAGAAGAGCGTCGGCCAACCCATCTGGCGGACGAGCGGCTGGGCGAACTGCTCGAAGGTGTCGGACAGGATGACGACCTGCGTGCGGCGGCGCAGCTCAGTGATGAAGTCGAGGGCGCCGGGGAGCAGCGGCAGGGACGCGATGACGTCCTGGATTTTCGAGAGGGTGATGCCGTGCCGATCCATGATCCCGATGCGGTAGTGCATCAGCTTGTCGTAGTCGGGTTCGTCCCGGGTGGTGCGGCGAAGCTCGGGAATCTGCGTGCGCTCGGCGACGGCGATCCAGATTTCCGGCGTGAGGACGCCTTCCATGTCGAGAGTGACGATCGATTGCTTCACAGCCGGCGAGTGAACCGGAGCGCGCGGTCGGGAGGCAAGCGCCGAGACGGCCACGGCGGGGAAACGGCGATGCGGCGGCCGCGAAGCGGAGGCGGGGATCGCCCTGCGCGGGTCCGACGGCGCGGGCCGGCTATTCGAATTGTTTCCGGAACTCGGCGAATTGCCGGCGCAGCTCGGTAAGTTCGGTGCGCAGGGCGGCGACGTCCTGCTCGAGGCGGGCCGCGCGTTCGTTTTCGGCGCGAACGATGAGCGTGGCCGGTTCGGGAGGCACCCCGGGGGCGGGCAATTCGACGGGGCCGGAGAGCAGGTGGGTGTAGCGCGACTCCTTGGCGCCGGGTTGGCGCGGGAGTTTCAGGGCGAGCGGCTGCGGCGTGCGGGCGGCCAGTGCCGCGAGTGTTTCCTCCACCTCCGGCAGCGTGTCGAAAACGAAAAGGCGTTCCGAGCGGGTGCGCAGTTCGCCGACGGTCTGCGGGCCGCGGAGCATCAGCACGCAGAGCAGGGCCGTCTCGGCCGGGGTGAGCAGGAGGACGTCGCCGAGAGCGTGCCGGTATTTGGCAACGCGGCTTTCGGCGCCGGAGAACAGGGTGGCGAGGCGCTTCTCGCGCAGGCCGTCGAGGGCGCGGACCACGGTCGATTCGTCGTAGCTCACGACCGGCTCGCGGTTCGTCAGCTGGTTGCAGGCATTGACGAGGGCGTTGAGCGTGAGCGGGTAGTAATCCGGCGTGGTGATCTGCTTCTCGACGAGGGAACCGAGGACGCGGACTTCGACGGCGGTGAGGAGGAGGAGCGAATCGTCCATGGGGAGGGGCGGGCGAGCGGCGGCGCGTCGATCGGGCCGTCACGTTGGCCGGGCGGCCGCCGCCGCACAAGGGCGGGCGCGGGGGAAATTTTCCTGCCGGAGGCGACGGGCCGGGCGGGCGCTATTTTTTCGCCCAGGCGTCCTTCAGGGTGATGGTGCGGTTGAACACGCGGCGGGTCGGCGTGCCGTCGGCGGTCGGCGCGGCGTCCTTGGCGTCGAGGGTGAAGTAGCCGAGGCGCTCGAACTGGAAGCTTTCGCCGACCTTGGCGGAGGCGAGCGCGGGCTCGAGTTTGGCGGTGACGGTCTCGAGCGAGTGCGGGTTGACGTGCTTCTTGAAGTCGTCGGTCGCGGCGGGTTCGGCGACGGTGAAGAGGCGTTCGTAGAGACGGACCTCGGCGTCGATGCACGCGGTGGCGCTCACCCAGTGGATGGTGCCCTTGACCTTTTTGTCGGCGTTGGGCTGGCCGGAGCGGGTGTCGAGCTGGGCGGTGCAGCGGAGTTCGACGAGGGTGCCGGCGGCGTCCTTGACGATCTCGTCGAGCTTGATGATGCAGGCGTATTTCAGGCGGACTTCCCCGCCGGGTTTGAGACGGAAATACTTCGGCGGCGGCACCTCGGCGAAGTCGTCGCTCTCGATGTAGACCTCGCGGGTGAGGGCGAGGGGACGCGTGGTCGGGTTTTCGTCCTGCGGGTTGTTGGTCGCGGCGCACTCGACGACCTCGCCGGGCGCGAGGTTGGTGAGGACGACCTTGACCGGGCGCAGCACGGCGAGACGGCGGGCGGAAGCGGTGTTGAGTTCCTCGCGGATGGCGTGCTCGAAAACGGCGATGTCGGTGACGCTTTCGTATTTCGTGACGCCGACGGTGGCGGCGAGGCGGCGGATGGCGGCGGCGGGAATGCCGCGGCGACGCGCGCCGGAGAGCGTGGGCAGGCGGGGATCGTCCCAGCCGGAAACGAAGCCCTCGTCGACGAGCTGAAGCAGGCGGCGCTTGCTGAACACCATCCAGCTGATGTTGAGCTTGGCGAATTCGTATTGGTGCGGGAGGGCGCGCGGCAGGTCCAGCGAGCCGAGGATCCAGTCGTAGAGCGGGCGGTGCACCTCGAACTCGAGCGTGCAGACGCTGTGCGTGATGCCCTCGAGGTAGTCGCTGAGGCAGTGGGCGAAGTCGTAGAGCGGGTAAATGCACCACTTGTCGCCGGCGTGGTGGTGCGGCGTGTGGCGGATGCGGTAGAGCAGGGGATCGCGCAGCCAGATGTTGGGCGAGGCCATGTCGATCTTGGCGCGCAGGCTGCGGGCGCCGTTGGGGAACTCCCCCGCGCGCATGCGCGAAAAGAGATCGAGATTCTCGGCGACGGAGCGGTCGCGGTAGGGGGAGTTGCGGCCGGGTTTGTCGGGCGAGCCGCGGTAGGCTTCGGTCTCTTCGGCGTTGAGGTCGCAGACGTAGGCGCGGCCGCGGCGGATCAACTCCACCGCGTAGTGGTAGATCTGCTCGAAGTAGTCGCTGGCGAAGAACGGCTCGGTGGCACCGGCGGCGGAGGTGCCGGCGGGGAGGTAGAAATCGGGCCGGCCGGCGGATTCGACGGCGGCGGGCAGGGCGCCCTTGGCTTTGAAGCCGAGGCAGTGGTCGGCCCAGCCCGCGATGAGCCAACGGACGTCCTGGGTGATGGACTCGACGTATTCGATGTCCTCCTTGACGGGGTTGGTGTCGTCGAAGCGGAGGTTGCAGCGCCCGTGGTTTTCGCGGGCGATGCCGAAGTTGAGGCAAATCGACTTGGCGTGGCCGATATGCAGGTAGCCGTTGGGCTCCGGCGGAAAGCGGGTCACGATCGCCGGGTAGCGTTTTTCGGCCACGTGCTGAGCGACGATGTCGCGAATGAAATCGGTCGGGGCGGACGCGGGTGTTCCGGCAGCGTGGCTCTCGTGGGTCTCGGCGGACATAGGAGCGGGAACGTTGGAAAGCGGTGCGGCACGACGCAACGATGCAGTTGGCCAAGGGGCGGACCGAGGGCGATTTGGCCGCCCGGCGGATCGCGCGGCGCGCGGGCTTGACGTGCCCGGGGTGCGTGACCTTCATGCCCGGGCTGGATCACGCGGGCGTAGCACAATGGATAGTGTAGCGGTCTCCGAAGCCGTCGATCCGGGTTCGACTCCCGGCGCTCGCACCAGCCAAAAGCCGCGCTACGCGGCGAGTTCAGGCCCTGCTCGCGGGCGATCGGCGGTGGGTTCTTGGCCCTGCCGGTTCGGGGCGGAGGAGCGCGAACGGACCGGGTAAGCCCACGCGTGGGCTACCTCGGAAGGCTCCCGGCGACGAACTCCGCCTGCGGCGGATCAGGCGGATTTTTTCGCGGCCTCGGCCTTGGATTCGCGCCACGCGCGCCACATTTCCCAGACGATCGGCAGGACCGAAAGAATGATGATCGCCAGGATCACGAGCTTGAAGTTCTTCTGCACGAACGGCTGGTTGCCGAACCAGAACCCGGCGTAGGTGAAGAAATAAATCCAGATGAAGCCGCCGAGGATGTTGTAGGCGATGAAGCGGCTGTAGGTCATGTTGCCGACGCCGGCGACGAAGGGCACGAAGGTGCGCACGATCGGGACGAAGCGGGCGAGAATGATGGCGCGGCCGCCGTATTTTTCGAAAAACGCGTGGGCACGCTCGAGGTGTTTCTTGCGCAGGAAGATCGAGTCTTCGCGCTTGAAGACCGCCGGACCGATCTTGGCGCCGATCCAGTAGTTCAGGGTGTCGCCGATCACGGCGGCCACGAACAGGAGTCCGGCCATGACATGGACGTTGAGGCCGGTTTCGGGTTTGGCGCAGAAAGCGCCGGCGGCGAAGAGCAGCGAATCGCCCGGCAGGAAAGGGGTAACAACCAGGCCGGTCTCGGCGAAGATGATCAGGAACAGCACCGCATAGGTCCACAGGCCGTAGCTGGCGATGATCTCGGCGAGGTGGCGGTCGATATGGAGGATGAAGTCGATGAGCTTCTTGACGAGGTCGATCATGGGGCGGGCGGATGGGTGGCTTTGGCGCGGAACACAAAAAAGGCAGGCAGCGGATCACTGCCTGCCGGAAAGGGACGAAAGGGACCGATCAAACGTCGGGCTTGGTCTTGCGCAGACCCTGCACGCGGTCGCCCGCCTTCCACTGGTTGCGCTTGCGGAGCAGCTCCACGCGCTCGAAGCGCTTCAGGACGTTGCGTTTGACGACGAGGCCGGAGGAGCCTTGGAGACTTTTGTGCTGTGACATGACGGGTGAAAACGGAGGTTCGCGACTTGTTAAAGGGGCAGAGGGCTAGAGTTCGTGTTTGCCCATGACAAGTATTTTTCTCCCACGTGGTCCGCGGCGACGACGATCCATTCGGGGGTGTCGTAAGGGTGGGAGGCGAAGAGCCGCGATTCCAGGTCGAGACGGCGCGAGGGCAGGAATTTGAGGACGAGGCGAAACTCCTGCGACCGTTCGAGGCGACCCTCCCACCGGTAGAGGGAGGTGATCGGGCCGTCGATCTGGACGCACACGGCGAGGCCGCGGGCGACCACGTCGGCCGCCAGGCGGTCGGCGTCGGCTTGGCTGGCGACGGTTGTCCAAGCGATGAACATGCGGACGGGTGTCGCGCCCGGGGCGGCGGCGGGCAAGCCGGAATTCGCTGTTGACGGGGCGGGCCGCACTCGTTGGCGTCGCCGGTTCTTTAACCGGACATCCTTTCAGCCATGCGCGACGACTACATTCGGGAAGCTCTCAAATCGATCCAGGATCCCAACATCCTGATCAACGTGGTCTCGCGCCGCGTGAAGCAGTTGAAGCGCGGCAACCGTCCGCTCGTGGAGTCGCTCGAAAAGCTCTCCCCCGAGGACACGGCGTTGCGCGAAATCATCGAAGGCAAGATCAGCCACGAGCTGGCCCAGGCCTGAGCCCCGTCCGGCGCTGACCCCAGGCGGCCCCCGTTCTGCGGTTGCAGACACGAGGCCGCCTTTTTTGTCTTCGTCGCAATTCCGGGGCAGGTTCCCGACCTCCATGTCCGCCGCCAAAAAAGACAAAGTCCGTTTCACCGAGATCCGGAACGCGAAGGCGTTGCGCGACTACTCGGTCGACGAGCGGTTCGAGGCGGGGCTGCAGCTGCGCGGCACCGAGGTGAAATCGATCCGGGCGGGCAAGGCGCAGATCAACGATGCGTTTGCCCGGGTCGAAAAAGGCGAGGTGTGGCTCTACAACGCGCACATCGAGCAATACGCCTTCGGCAATATCAACAATCACGACGCGAAGCGCATCCGGAAGCTGCTGCTCCACCGGCGGCACATCGACAAGATCCGCGTCGCGCTCGAGACCGGCGGCGGGCGGGCGCTGGTGCCGCTGCGGATGTATTTCAAGGACGCGCTGGTCAAGGTCGAGGTGGCGCTCTGCACGGGCAAGAAGCTCCATGACCGGCGGGACGACCTGAAAAAGCGGGTGCAGCTGCGCGAGGTCGATCAGGCGATGAAGGCGCGGCGCGGGTAGGCCTCCGGCGACGAGGGGCCCCGGTCGCAGGGGCGATCAGCGCGCGAGCGTGGCGCCGCGAAAGGTCGGCGCGGCCGAGGCGGCCGGCCAGCACCGCAGCACCTCGTCGGCGAGTCTGCGCCAGCCGAAAGGCTTCGGGAGAAACCCCTTCAGGGCGGCGAGCGAGGCGAGGACATCGCGCTCCTGTTCGAGGTTGTTGCCGGTGATCATGACGAAGTGGGCCGCGGGAACGAGCGGGGCGGCGCGGCGGATGAATTCGATGCCGTTCAACTGCGGCATGAAGAAGTCGGTCACGACGACACCGGGGTTAAGGCCGGGGAGGGCCTCGAGCGCGGCGAGCGGCCGCACGAATCCGTGCACGGGGCAGTCGAGATGATCCGAAAGGAGCTGGGTCATCAGGTCCGTGTAGGACTTCTCGTCGTCGACCATGACGATCGACGGGCGCGACGGGGTATTCACGGTGGGCAAGGGACGCGGGAGGTTGGGCAAGGCGACGCCGGAAGGCAATGCGCGAGCCGACGCTTGCGTGCACCCGGGGCCGAACGAAGCTGGGGCGATGCTGCACGTGGTCCTGTTTCAGCCCGAAATCGCGCCCAACACCGGCAACATCGGCCGAATGTGCGCGCTCACGCGCTCACGGCTGCACCTGATCCACCCGCTCGGCTACGTGATCAACGACCGCAATCTGCGGCGGGCGGGGATGGACTACTGGAAGTCCCTGGACGTGCACGAGCACGCCGACTGGGCGGCCTTTCGGGCGAGCGCCGTCGCGCCGCGGCGGCTGTGGCTTTTCACGACGAAGGCGGAGCAAACCTTCTGGGAGGTGCGCTTCGCCGACGGCGACGGGCTGGTGTTCGGGAGCGAGAGTTCCGGCGCGCCGGAGTGGCTGCACGCGGAACTGGACACGACCCGGGTGACGATTCCCCACGCGAATCCGAACCTGCGCTCGCTCAATCTCAGCACCGCGGCGGGCGTGGCCTGCTACGAGGCCCTGCGGCAGGTCGGCCTGCCGGCCGCCTGAGGTCAGATCTCGCCGAGGCGCAGGCAGGCGCACTCGCGGGCGGGGCCGGCCGGGGCCAGGGCGGGCACGGCGGCCCGGCACGCCGCGACGGCGGACGGGCAGCGCGGGTGAAACGCGCAGCCGGGAGGCGGGTTGATCGGCGAGGGCGGGTCGCCGGCGAGCACGATGCGCTGGCGGGTGCGCTCCACGGCGGGATCGGGCACGGGGATGGCGCTGACGAGCGCCCGCGTGTAGGGATGGGCCGGGCGCTCGATCACGTCGGCGGCGGGGCCCAGTTCGACGATCTTGCCCAGATACATCACGGCGACCCGGTCGGAGATGTGTTTAACGACGCTGAGGTCGTGGGCGATGAAGACGAGCGAGAGGTTCATCTTCCGCACCAGCTGCGCGAGCAGGTTGAGGATCTGCGCCTGGATGGAGACGTCGAGGGCGGACACGGGTTCGTCCGCGACGATGACCTTGGGTTCGAGCGCGAGGGCGCGCGCGATGGCGATGCGCTGGCGCTGGCCGCCGGAGAATTCGTGCGGGTATTTCTGCATGAACCGCGGGGCGAGCCCGACGAGCTGCATGAGTTCGGCGACGCGGGCGGGGATGCGGTCGGCGGGACAGACGGCGTGGACCCGCAGCGGTTCGGCGAGTGTATCGAACACGGTCATACGCGGGTTGAGCGACGCGTAGGGATCCTGGAAAACCATCTGCAGGTCGCGGCGGACATCGCGCACCTCGGCGGTGTTGCCGGCGGTGAGGTTTTTGCCCTCGAGCCACACGGAGCCGGCGGTCGTCGGCACGAGCTGCATGACGGTGCGGGCAAGGGTCGATTTGCCGCAGCCGGACTCGCCCACGAGGCCGAGGACTTCGCCGCGGCGGACGGAGAGAGAGACGCCGTCGACGGCCTTGACGGTGCCGGCGGACCGGCGGAAGAGAAATCCCTGCGTGAGCGGGAAGTGGGTTTTGACGTCGGTCAGCTGGAGAACAGGGGTGGACATGGGCTCGCGGGGCCCGCAACGGGGGCCGGGAGTTGATGGTTGATGGTCCGGGCAACGGGGCGGTCAGAGGTCGCCGGCGTGGGAGCGGGCGCAGGCGTGACGGTGGCCGGGGGAGGCTTCGGCGAGGACGGCGGGCGCGGCGGTGCAGCGGTCCGCGGCGTGGTCGCAACGGGCGGCAAAGGCGCAGCCCGGCAGCGGCTTCGAGAGATCGGGCGGGAGGCCGCGGACGGTGTAGAGTTCGGCGCCCTTGGACTGGAGGGCGGGGATGGAGCGCTGGAGGGCGCGGGTGTAAGGGTGGCGCGGAGCGTGGAAAAGGGTGCGCGTGTCGGCCGTCTCGACGATGCGGCCGGCATACATGACCTGGACCCGGTCGCAGAGGCCGGAGACGACACCGAGGTCGTGCGTGATGAAAATGACGGCCATGCCGAGCTCGCGCTGCATCCGTTTGATGAGTTCGAGAATCTGGGCCTGGACGGTGACATCGAGGGCCGTGGTGGGCTCGTCCGCGATGAGCAATTCGGGTTTGGTGATCAGGGCCATCGCGATCATCACGCGCTGGCGCATGCCGCCGGAGAACTCGTGCGGATAGAGGTGAATGCGGCGGGCGGCGTCGTTGATGCCGACGGATTCGAGCATCTCGAGGCCGCGCCGGAGGGCGGCGGCTTTGGGGATTTTTTCGTGGATGAGCAGCGGCTCGATGAGCTGTTCGGAGACCCGCATATACGGATTCAGCGACGTCATCGGGTCCTGGAAGATCATCGCGACGCGCTTGCCGCGGATGGCCCGGGATTCGGCGGGCGAGCAGTGCAGCAGGTCGACGCCGTCAAACAGCGCCGTGCCGCTCTCGATGCGGCCCGGAGGCTGCGGGATCAGGCCCATGATCGAGTAACAGGTCACGGATTTGCCGGAGCCGGATTCGCCGACGATACCGAGGGTTTCGCCGCGCTCGACCGAGAAACTCACGCCGTCGACCGCGCGGTAGACGCCGCTGCGGGTATGAAACGAAGTGCGTAGGTCGGAGACGGTGAGAAGCGGCACGGCGGGAGAAGTGGGCGTTTTTGGGGGGGCGGATCGCGTTTTCGCGGGCGGCGCGGGAGGCGTCCGGCACGGGGAGTCAGGAGCGTGCGGGGGCGAGGAGGGGGTGCAAGGCGGCGATGACGGTTTCGGGAGAGAGGGCGGCGAGGTCGCCGCCGCCGGCCGCCGGACACCCGGGTGGCTGCAGGATCGTGGCGGGTCCGCTGAAGACGGGACCGGTGCGCAGGGGGTTGGTGGGACCGAAAAGGGCGAGGAGCGGCACGCCGAGGGCGTTAGCAAGGTGCATACCGCCGGTGTCGTTGGTGACGAGAACCCGACAGGCGCGGAGCTGCGCGACAAAGGCCGGGAGGTCGGTGCGGCCGGCGAGATTCTCGACGCGGGCGGCGTCGAAGCCCGCGGCGACGGCGTCGGCGAGCGGGCGGTCGTTGGGCGTGCCCAGCAGGACGAAGCGTCGGGCCGGCAAAGCGGCGATCAGTGCGCGCCAGTGGTCGACCGGCCAGCGTTTGGCGGGGGTGTTTTCGCTGCCGGGGATCAGGGCGATGGCCGGAGCGGGGACGGCTTGCAGGTCGGCGCCGGCGGCCGGGGGCAGCAGGAGCGGAGTCCGGTCGGCCGGGGCGACCAGGCCGAAGTGGCGCAGAAAATTCTCCCAGAGTTCGAGCTGGTGGCGGGTGCGTTCGTCGAAATCGGCGGGGACGCGGTAGCGGTGGGAAAGGAGCGGGCGGTGTTTGCCGGGACGGACCAGACCGAAGCGATGCCGGGCGCCGGTGAGCCACGCTTCCAGGTCGCCGCGGACGGAGTTGGTGAAGAGCAGCCAGACGTCCGGATACTGGTGGCGCAGGGCGCGGAAGTGGGCGAAATAGCCGGCGCCCGCGGGCGGGAGCGCATGCAGGCGGTCGGCGACCTGCCAGCCGGCGAGCAGCGGAAGGAATTGTTTTTTGGCGACGAGCACGATCTCGGCGTCGGGGCGGCCGGCGCGGAGGGCGCGCAGGAGGGGGAGCGCCATGACGACATCGCCGAGCCAGTTGGGCAGGCGGATCCAGATCCGGGTGCGGCGCGGCACGGCGGCGAGTCCGCGGCCGACGAGATCGGCGGCGAGCAGGTCGCGCTTGGCCTCCAGGCGGAAACGGCGCTCCGGCATATCCTGGTTGCGCCAGCGGTCGTGGGCCCAGAGCCACGAGGCGCAGAGGTTGTCGTCGCCGCGAAGGAGGGATTCGAGCCAGCGATTCAGGGCCAGCGTGACGCCGGTGCCGGTGCCGTCGTGATGCAGGACGGCGGCGCCGATCTCGACCCGCCAGAAGGCGCGGCGGCGCGGGAAGATGCCGACGACGCGGGCATCGAATTTCTCGGCCATGAGGCCGGGCAACTCGGTGGTGGAGCAGACCCGGTCGAAGAGCAGGGTGAGGGCGCCCTGGAGGCCGGCGTTCTGGTCGAAGAGGACGCCGACGAAGCCGCGGCGGCGCAGGATTTTCAGGGCCTCGGCGAATCCCTCCTTGCGCGACAGGAGCTTCATGCCGAAGCGCTCGCGGGAGGATTTGACGAAGGCGTCGGCGGCGGCGTTGTCGAGCGGGCGGTAGATGATGCCGAATTCCGGGAAAGGCCCCGGGACGACGAGGGGCTTGGCGGTCTGCGCCTCCCAATAGGCGATATGGGGGGAGCAGATCAGCGTGGGTTGCGGATGGCTGGCGTGGGCCGCGTAGAGGGCCAGCAGTTCCGGGGATGCGGAAAGGATCGCCCGGTAGCGGGCCTCGCCGAGATAGGGGGTGGCGAGGGAGAGGAGGCCGGTTTCGACGAGGCGCCGGCAGCTCTCGCGGCCGGTCGCGCGATGCCAGGCGGCGGGCTTGTCGGGAAACGCGTGGTGGAGATTGGAGAGGACGAGACGCCGGCGGCGCGGGAAGACGAAGAAGATGAAGTCGCCGAGGAAAACCGCGAGAGCGCGCAGGGAGGATTCCGGGGCGGAGGCGGTGAGCCGGCCGAGAAGTTTCAGGAAGAAAAGCAGCACGCGGGAGAGGTGATGGCGCGGGGCGCGGGCGAGAGGCAAACCATCTTGTCGGCGGCGGCGGCTGGCGGACCGGCGGATTTGGCGTTTGATTTCATCCCGTAAAAACCATGAAACACCGTGTTTCCGCCGTCGGGGTCGCTCCGGCGGCCTTCCGTCCATGACCGAACTACTCATCATCAAACCCTCGTCGCTGGGCGACATCGTGCACGGGCTGCAGGTGGCGACGGCGTTGAAGGCGCAGGTCGAGGGGTTGCGCATCTCCTGGGTCGTGCGCGAGATTTTCGCGCCGATCGTGCGGGCCTGCGAAGCGGTGGACGAGGTGTATGTGTTCGAGCGGGCGGGCGGAGCCAAGGGCTTCCTGAAGCTCACGAAGCAGCTGCGGAAACGGACCTTCGACGTGGTGTTCGACATGCAGGGACTGCTCCGCACGGGGCTCATGACCTCGCGGGTGCACGCGGCGCGCAAAGTGGGACGCTCGGATGCCCGCGAGTGGTCGGGGGTGTTTTACAACGAAAAGGTGCCGCTCCCGAAGGACGGCAAAAAGAGCCATGCGCTCGATATCCTGCTGCAGTTTTGCCCCGTGCTGGGCGCGAAGCCCGAGTTGCGGGGAACGCTGAAATTTCGCGAAGTGGACAGCCTGAACCTGCGGTTTGCGGACGCGCGGGGCGGCGGGAAGCCGATCGTGATGTTCGTCGACAGCCGGCGGGCCGAGAAAACCTGGAACGGCTTCAAGCAGCTCACCGAGCTGATCCTCCGCGAAGAGAAAAACCGCAAGGTGGTCTGGGCGGGCAGCAGCTACGTGCACGACCGCGGGGCCTTCCCGCCGGCGCAATTTTTCAATGTCACGGGCAACACCAGCCTCGTCTCTTTGCCGGCGCTGGTGAAGCGGGCCGAGTGGGTGATCGCCAACGACAGCGGGCCCATGCACCTGGCGGCGGCGCTCGGGGTGCGCGTGCTGGGCATCTTCGGCCCGACCGACCCCCGGCTCTTCGGGCCCTATCCGCTCAACGCGCCGAGCAACGTCGTGGTGCAGGCGCCGGTCGGGGATCTGAAGCTCCTGGCGGCCAAGGACGTTTACACCCGTTTCCAAAAAGCCCGGGCCCGCTTCAAGGACTGACGCCGCCGTCGGCCGGTCCCGCCGGACCCTTCGGCCCGGTGCGCCGAAGTCGACCGGGTATCCCAGCACTCTCCCAACTTTCACTTTCTCCCATGCTCGATCCGAAGCTCATTCGCGAAACGCCCGACGCCGTGCGCGCGGCGATTGCCAAGAAACACCTCGACGTCGACCTCGATGCCGTGCTCGCGATCGATGCGTCGTGGCGCAAGCTGCTGGGGGAAACCGAAGCCCTGCGCGCCACACAGAAGGCGGCCAACACCGCGATGGCGGCCCTGCCGAAAGGCTCGCCCGAGTTCGTAGCGAAAGTCGCGGAAATGAAGGCGGTTTCGGCGCAAGTGAAGGAGCGCGAACTGGCCCTCAAGGAAACGGAAGAGAAGTTCAAGCAGGCGATGCTCTCGATCCCGAACCTGCCGCACGCCAGCGTGCCGGAAGGGCGGACGCCCGAGGAAAACGTGGTGTTTTCGACCCACGGCGACGTGACGGCGGTGTCGGCCGCCGCGATGCCGCACTGGGAGATCGCGGGCTTCGACAAGCTCTTCGACTTTGCCCGCGGTTCCAAGGTCACCGGCGCGGGTTTTCCGTTCTACGTCGGGGACGGGGCGAGAATCGTGCGGGCGCTGCTGCACTTCTTTTTGGATGAGGACGGCAAGGCCGGCTACACCGAGGTGAATCCGCCCATCTTCGTGAATGCGGCGAGCGCGACCGCGACGGGCCAACTCCCGGACAAGGAAGGCCAGATGTATGAGACGACGCCGGATCACCTCTATGCGGTGCCGACGGCGGAGGTGCCGCTGACGAATTTTTTCCGCGACGAGATCGTGGACGAGGCGGCGCTCCCGATCTGCCGCTGCGCCTACACGCCGTGTTTCCGCCGCGAGGCGGGAAGCTACGGCAAGGACGTGCGCGGGCTCAACCGCCTGCACCAATTCGACAAAGTCGAGCTGCTCAAGTGGGTGCATCCCTCGCAGAGCTATGCGGAGCTCGACAAGCTGCGGGACGACGCGGAACGCATTCTGCGCAAACTCGGGCTGCCGTATCGCGTGCTGCTGATGTGCGGCGGCGACCTGGGCTTCGCACAGTCGAAAAAATACGACCTCGAAGTCTGGTCGGCGGGGCAGAAACGTTGGCTGGAAGTCTCGAGCTGCTCGAATTTCGAGACCTTCCAGGCGCGGCGCGCCCAGATCCGTTTCCGGTCGAAGGAAACCGGCAAACCCGAGCTGGTGCACACGTTGAACGGGTCGGGTCTCGCCGTGCCGCGCGTGCTGGCAGCGCTGCTGGAGAACAATCTCCAGCCCGATGGCCGCGTGAAGATTCCGGCCGCGCTCGTGCCGTATTTCGGCAAGGAGTATCTCACCTTTGCGTGAGGCGGCGGCCAGGCTGGCGGCGTTGATCCCGCGCGAGCGGTTGGACGCGGCGGCCTTGGCTTGGGCGGACGCGGCCTCGCGTCGCACCGTATGGGGCGTGGGGTTTTCCGGCGGAGCGGATTCGCTCGCGCTCCTGCTGCTGCTGTGGGCGCATTGGCCGGAGCGTCGCGCGCAACTCCGCGTGCTGCATTTCAACCATCGCCTGCGGGGCGCGGCGGCACGGGCGGACGCTGCGTTCTGCCGTCGCACGGCCCTGACCTTGGGTCTCCGGTTTGCGGGCGGTGCGTGGGCGGCCGCGGAGCCGGGCGCCAGCGAGGCGGCGGCCCGCGAGGCGCGCATGGCGTTTTTTGCGAAGCATGCCCGCGTCGTGTGGCTGGGGCATCATCAGGATGATGTCGCGGAGTCGATGTTGATGCGGCTCGCGCGGGGGAGCGGGTCGGGCGGACTGTCCGCGCCCCGACCCGTGCAGACGCTTCCACGGCGGCAGGTGCGGGTGCGACCGCTTCTGACGCTCAAAAAGGACGAACTCTTGTCGGCGTTGCGCGACGCGGGAGCGACTTGGCGTGAAGATGCAACCAATGCGGAGGGAACCTACTTCCGCAATCGGGTGAGACTGGCCGTGGTCGGGCCGTGGGTCGGCGCGGCGGGCCGCGATGCCGTGGCGGGAGCCGCGCGCTCCCGCCTGCTGCTGGATGAGGATGATCAGGCGTTGGAAGGGTGGCTCGAAAGCCTGGCGCCGATCGACGCGCGGGGCGGCCTGAGGCTCGGTGCCCTGGCCGGCAAGCCGCGCGCGTTGTGGCGGAGGGCGTTGCACCGGTGGCTGGCGCGGCATCCGGCGGCGGGCGAGCCTTCGCGGGCGGCTTTCGAGTCCTTGCTCGTCGCGGTCGAATCCGGAAAACGCACCCGGCAGAGTCTCGGCCGGGACGGTTTCGCGGTCAGCGACGGCGAGGCGTTGCGGTTTGTGCGCCGTGGAAAGCGGAGGAGCACTTTCGAGGGGCGGGCCAATTGACTTTGCCTCCCGGAACATCCACGGTCCGCGCCAAGTCCAAAAACGTAAATGTCCGATTCCGAAAACAAGAAGTCGCGGCGCGCTTTGAAGAACCTTCCGCCCGACCGGTTTCAACCGAAAATGCTGTTGTTCTGGCTGGTGCTCGTGGCGGCGGTTTTCGCGCTGCTGTGGTTTCCCAACCAGATGGCATCCAACCCCGAGATCCTGACGATCCAGGAAGTGGTGGAGCGGGCGGAGGCGGGGTTGGTCAATCGCGACGCGAAGCACCTGCCGGTCGTGCGGTCCGATCCGAGCGGAGGGCGCGACTGGATGGTGATCGTCGGGCAGAGCAAACGGGAGGCGAGCGCCCAGTTCCGTGATTTCCGGGCGGCCGGACGCGTGACCGAGGCGACACATGAGCGCCTGAGCAAGACGAAGATCTTTTCGGAGCAGCCGTCGCAGACGCTGCTGAGTTCCATCGCCGCCCAGGTGATCCCGTTCGTGATCATCATCGGTCTCCTGTATTTCCTCTTTGTGCGCCAGCTGCGCCAGGCGGGCCGGGGAGCGTTGAGCTTCGGCAAGAGCCGGGCCAAGCTGCTCACCCGGGATCGGGACAAGATCACGTTCTCGGACGTCGCGGGCTGCGACGAGGCGAAGGAAGAGGTGTCCGAAGTGGTCGAGTTTCTCAAAGACCCGAAGAAGTTCACGAAGATGGGCGGACGGATCCCGAAAGGCATTCTGATGGTGGGGCCGCCCGGCACGGGCAAGACGCTGCTCGCCAAGGCGGTCGCGGGCGAGGCGGACGTGCCGTTTTTCAGCATCTCCGGTTCGGACTTCGTCGAAATGTTCGTCGGTGTCGGCGCGAGCCGGGTGCGCGACATGTTCGAGCAGGGCCGCAAGAGCGCCCCGTGCCTCATCTTCATCGATGAAATCGACGCGGTCGGCCGGCAGCGCGGGGCCGGCTTGGGCGGTGGCAACGACGAACGCGAACAGACGCTGAACTCGCTGCTCGTGGAGATGGATGGATTCGACACCACCGAGGGGGTCATCATCATTGCCGCGACCAACCGTCCGGACGTGCTGGACAGCGCGCTGCTGCGGCCGGGACGCTTCGATCGCCAGATTTACGTCGATCTCCCCGACATTGTGGGGCGCGAACAGATCCTGCGCGTGCATGCCAAAAAGGTGAGCTTGGCCGAAAACGTGGACCTCGCGGTGATCGCCCGCGGCACCCCGGGCCTTTCCGGTGCGGAGCTGGCCAATTTGCTCAACGAGGCGGCCCTGCTCGCGGCCCGGCGGAACAAAAAGAAGGTCGAGATGATCGACGTCGACGACGCGCGCGACAAGATCCTGTGGGGCCGGGAACGGCGCCGGGTGATGGATGACGAGGAGAAGAAGGGCACGGCTTGGCACGAGGCGGGGCATGCAATCGTGCAGGCGGTGCTCGATGACGGCACGGTGCCGGTGCACAAGGTGACCATCATTCCGCGCGGACAAAGCCTCGGCAGCACGACGTTCATTCCGAGCAAGGATATCCTGACGCGCGGCAAGAAGAAGATGCTCGACCAGATCGCGATGGCGATGGGTGGGCGGATCGCGGAGAAGCTGGTGACCGGCGACCTGAGCAACGGCGCCTACGGCGACATCAAACAGGCCACGAAGATAGCCCGCGCAATGGTGTGCGACTACGGCATGAGCGAGCTGGGGCCGATCTCCTTCAACGAAAACCAGGACACGGTTTTCCTCGGGCGCGACATCACGCGCTCGCAGCATGTGAGCGAGGACACCGCGCGCCGGATCGACGCCGCGGTGCTGGAGATCGTGAACACGCAGTATGCGCGGGCGGAAAAAATCATCGATGAGAACCGCGCGGCGCTGGACAAGGTGGCGGAAGCGTTGCTCGAGCACGAGACGATCGAGGGCAAACATGTGCTCGAGATCCTGCGCACGGGCGCAATTTCGTCTCCTGTCGTGCGCGAATCGTTGAGCAAGGTCCCGCCGAAGTTGGCGGACAAGAAGCCCCAGGCCGCATCCGACGCCTCCGGCGCGATCGAGCATGGCGGCCCGGCGCCGTCGCCCAATCCGGCCTGAACAAGGCCAATCCGGGGAATTTCAGGGCCGACCTTCGGGTCGGCCCTTTTTCATCCTTGGTTTTCGGCCCGCACTGCCATTGCTTCGCCGCTGCTCATGAACATTTGTTGCATTGGTGCCGGGTATGTGGGTGGTCCAACGATGGCGATGATCGCGCTGAAGGCCCCCGCGATCGAAGTTCGCGTGGTCGACATGAATGCGGCGCGGATTGCCGCGTGGAATTCCGACACCCTGCCGATCTACGAGCCGGGACTCGACGAGGTGGTCAAGGCGACCCGCGGCAAGAATCTGCATTTTTCCACCGATGTTTTCGGCGCCATCAAGGCCGCGGACATTATTTTCGTGGCAGTCAACACGCCGACCAAGACTTACGGGGTGGGCGCCGGCCGGGCGGCCGACATGCGCTTTATCGAGTCGGTGGCTCGCACGATCGCGGAGCATGCCAACGGACCGAAGATCATCGTCGAAAAGTCCACGATTCCCGTGAAGACGGCGGAGACGATCAAAGAAATCCTCTCGGCGAACGCGCGCGGGCATACCTTCGAGGTGCTTTCCAATCCGGAGTTTCTGGCGGAGGGCACCGCCGTGGCGGATTTGCAGATGCCGGATCGCGTCCTGATCGGCGGCGAGCGCACCCCGGGCGGCGAGGTGGCGATCAAGACCTTGGCCGACGTCTACGCCCATTGGGTGCCGCGCGAGCGGATCATCACCACCAACCTGTGGTCGTCCGAGTTGTCCAAACTCGTGGCCAATGCGTTTCTGGCGCAGCGCATCTCGTCCATCAACTCGATCTCGGCCCTGTGCGAAGCGACGGGCGCCGATGTCGACGAGGTCGCGAACGCAATCGGCAAGGATTCCCGCATCGGTCCCAAGTTCCTGAAGGCCTCGGTCGGATTCGGCGGGTCCTGCTTCCAGAAGGACATTCTCAATCTCGTCTATCTCTGCGAGCACTTCGGGTTGCCCGAGGTGGCGGCGTATTGGGACGGCGTGGTGAAGATGAACGACTGGCAGAAGCGCCGTTTCGCGGCGAAGATCGTGCGCACACTCTTCAATACAGTGGCCGACAAGAAAATCGCGGTCTTCGGCTTTGCGTTCAAAAAGGACACGAACGACACGCGGGAATCGGCGGCGATCGCGGTGTGCCGCGACCTGCTGGCCGAGCAGGCGCGGGTGGTGGTTTACGACCCGAAAGTTCCGGCCCACGAAATCCGGGAGGATGTGCTGGGGAAGGGCAAAGACGACCCTCGTCTGAGTGTGGTCGGTTCGGCCTACGAAGCCGCACAGGGTGCGCATGCGATCGCGGTCGTGACCGAATGGGACGAATTCAAGACGCTCGATTACGCGAAGATTTTCGCGGGCATGCAGCAGCCGGCGTTTGTCTTCGACGGGCGCAATATCCTGGATCTGGCGAAACTTCGCGCGCTCGGCTTCCGCGCTTCGGGTATCGGCAAGTGACGGGACCGGGGCGTTCGTCCTAGCGTCCGGGGGCCTGGTGCACGGCGGGGGTCCACGTCGCGTAGGACGGCTCTTCGTGCAGGAATGCATCCGGCCCGTCGATGGGCCGGAAAAGATCCGCCTCCTGCGCCGCGCCCAGCAGGTCCGCGATCACATACGGAACCTGCTCCGTGGCCGAAGGCAGGGGCGTCCAATGCCGAAAGGTCCCGGGGGTCGCCAGCGTTCCCGACAGCTCGGCCGTAGCGCGGCGGGAAAAGCCCGAAACGAGGGAGAAGTGATGCCACGTATCCCGCCGCGCATCCGCGATAAATCCGACCTCGGCCCGGCCGCGGGCGTGAGCGAGCAGCGCGAGGCTGTTGTAGGCATAGACCGGGACCGATCGCAGCACCTGCCAAGTCCGGATCGCCATGGCCGCAGTCCGGATACCGAGGACGGACCCGGGGCCGTCGCAAAAAAGCACGCACCCCGGGTCGCGCAGATCGACGGCGAGCCGTTCGAGGCAGCGAAATAGCCCCGTGCCGGCTTCCTCGTTCGACGATTCCCATTTTGTGCTGCCGTCGGTCCGAAGGATACCCGTCTGAACCACCGCGGAGGCGGTATCGAGAACCAAGGCGGGGAGCAGTCCGGAGAGCGAGCTGAGCGCGGGCATCGGCGCGACGAAACGCCCGCCGGGGCGGACTCGCAAGCGCACAGAATCCGTCATTGACCGACCTCGGGTGCGCCCTACCGTGGACAATTCTTTCAACACAAAACCCGTCCGCACTTCCGCCGTGAACGTCCAACTCAATCAGGTCTCCCTCACTCGCAAGAGTCTCATCGTCGCGCTCGATCCGAGCGAAGTCGACGCGGAGCACAAAGCTGTGGTCGCCGAGATTGCGAAGGTCGCCAGCATCCCCGGTTTTCGCCCCGGCAAGGTCCCGGCGGCGATGATCGTGAAGCGCTTCGCGAAGGAGATCGCCAACGAGTTCAAGCAGAAGGTCCTGGCCAAGGCCTACCGCGACGCGATGGAGAAGGAGAAGCTCGACGTCATCAATATCGTGAACGTCGAGGAGGGCACCATCGCCACGGGCACGGCTGCCTCCATCACCATCACGGTCGACGTGCGCCCCGAGTTCACGCTCCCGGCCTACGTGGAGCTGCCGACCGAGGTCGCGCCGACCGACGCCAACGACGCCGAAGTCGAGAAGGTCATCGAAGGTCTCCGGTCCGAACGGGCCGATTTCAAGGCGGCCGACCGTCCGGCCCAGAAGGGCGACTACGTCAAGCTCGCCTACGAGGGCAAGATCGACGGCCAGGCCATCACCGACCTCGCGCCGGACAAGCAGCTTTACGGCAAGGTGCCGCAGACCTGGGAGGAAGTCGAAGGCGCCAACGAAGGTGTCATCCCGGGACTGGGCAACCAGCTGGCGGGCATCAAGCCGGGCGAAAAGAAGGACGTCACCATCGCGTTTCCGGCGGAATTTCCGGCCGTGCCGGCGCTGGCCGGCAAATCGGCGGTCTACACCGTCGAGGTGCAGGAGATCCGCGAGCGGGTGTTGCCGGCGCTGGATGCGGAGTTTTTCAAGGCCCACCAGGTCGACGATCTCGCCGGGCTGCAGGCCCAGGTGAAGAGCAACCTCAAGCTGCAGAAGGAGCGCCAGAATCGCGCCAACCAACGTCGCCAGATCACCGAGCAGCTCGCTGCGGCGGTCGATTTCCCGGTGCCGGACTCGCTGGTCGAAGCCGAGACGCAGAGCGTGCTGCGGCAGTTCATCGAAGAGAACATGCGCCGCGGCGTGCCGCAGGAGCAGTTCGAGAAGGACAAGAAGGAGCTCTTCGAAGGCGCGAAGAAGGCCGCGCACAACCGTGTGAAGCTGCAGCTGATTCTCGCGAAGATCGCCGAGCAGGAGAAGATCGAGGTCACCAACGACGACCTGAACAACTTCATCTACAACGAAGCGATGCGCACGCAGCAGAAGCCGGACAAGATCGCGAAGGCGCTCGGGGCCGACCGCGACCAGATCCGCTCCGTGCAGCAGGCGATCATTTTCGACAAGGCGGTTGATTTCCTCGTCTCCAAGGCTAAGGTCACGACGCTCGAGCCGAAGGCTTGAGCATCGCACCTTCGACCCAATCCTCCTGTGAGCTACGACGTTACCATCTGGGACAACAACGGCCGCGAAACGCGGCCCATGAGCGTGTTCTCGCGGCTCCTGAAGGACCGCATTCTGTTCATCGGCACGCCGATCGATGACAACGTCGCCAATCTGGTCATCGCCCAGATGCTGTATCTGCAGATGGAGGATTCGAAGAAGGACATCCACCTCTACATCAATTCGCCCGGCGGAGTCGTGACCGGCGGGATGGCCATCTACGACACGATGAACTTCCTGCAGTGCGACATCGTCACGTATTGCCTCGGGATGGCCGCCAGCATGAGCACCGTGCTCCTGTCGGCCGGGACCAAGGGCAAGCGGTTCGCTTTGCCGAACAGCCGCGTGATGATCCACCAGCCGAGCGGCGGCGCCGGCGGCCAGACGGCCGATATCGCGATCGCCGCGCGGGAAATTCTCCGTTGGCGGAAGACCCTCAACGAGGCTCTGGCGAAGCACACCGGCAAGAGCGCGGAGCAGATCGAAAAGGACTCCGATCGCGACTACTACATGAGCGCGCTCGAGGCCAAGGAGTATGGCATCGTCGACCACGTGGTGACCTCCACCCGCGAGGTGAATTCCGCGGTGCGCACGGCGGCTTGATCCGTCGGGCCGCGTAGAACCCGCCGAACTCCGTCCTCGACTAGGCCAAACCTCACCGCACTCTCCGGGTCATGGCAAAATCCGCGCGCATGACCCTTTGCTCGTTCTGCGGGAAGTCGCAGGCGGAGGTCAAAAAGATCATCGCGGGCCCGGGCGTTTACATCTGCGATTCCTGCGTAAACGTCTGCAAGACAATCATTGACCGCGAGGTGAAAGCACCGGCGGTGGAGGCCACACCGGCCATCCGGCTGGTGCAGCCGTCCGAGATCAAGAAGACCCTGGACGAATTCGTGATCGCGCAGGATCACGCCAAAAAAGTCCTCTCGGTTGCGGTTTACAACCACTACAAGCGGCTGATGTTCGATGCCGGCCAGACCAAGGATTCGGCGGCGATCTCGCCCGAGTTTTCCGATGTCGAGGTGGAGAAGAGCAACATCCTGCTGGTCGGCCCCACCGGGTCCGGCAAGACACTGCTCGCCCGGACGCTGGCCAAGATCCTCGACGTCCCGTTCGCGATTTCCGACGCCACCACGCTGACCGAGGCGGGCTACGTCGGCGAGGATGTGGAAAACGTCGTCCTCCGGCTGCTGCAGTCGGCGAATTACGACGTGAAGAAAGCCGAGTGCGGCATCATCTACATCGATGAAATCGACAAAATCGGCCGCAAGACGGAGAACGTCTCGATCACGCGCGATGTATCCGGCGAAGGCGTGCAGCAGGCGCTGTTGAAGATTCTCGAAGGGACGACGTGCAATGTGCCGCCGCAGGGCGGGCGCAAGCACCCGAACCAGGAATACATCCAGATCAACACCTCGAACATCCTGTTCATCTGCGGCGGCGCGTTCGTCGGCCTCGAGGGCATCGTCCAACGGCGCAAAGGCTCGCGCAGCCTCGGGTTCTCGGCGGCGACCGCGCAGCACGCGGCCTCGCTGGACCCGGAACGGATGATGAAGGAGCTGGCACCGGAGGACTTGATCCGGTTCGGCATGATCCCGGAGTTCATCGGCCGCCTGCCGGTGGTTTCGGTGCTCGATCAGCTGGCTATCGCCGACCTTGAGAAGATTCTGCTCCGCACGAAGAACGCGATGGTGAAGCAGTATTCGAAACTCTTCGCGATGGACGGTGTGCGCTTGCGGATTACGCCCGATGCGGTCCGGGCGATCGCCGCCAAGGCGATCGAACTCAAGACCGGCGCACGGGCGCTGCGCTCGATCATGGAGAATCTCATGCTCGAGGTCATGTATGAGCTGCCGCAGCGGGACGACGTCACCGAGGTCGTGGTCGATGCCGCGGTTGTGGCCGGGAAACGCAAGCCGACGTTGCGGCGCGCCTCCAAGGTCGAGCCCAAGCAGGACGCCGCCTAGCCCGGAGTTCGGACGCCGGTCCTGCCGCGGGTGTGGGCGGATCGCCCGACGGCTACGCCGGCGGTTGCCCGGGTGGTCGGGCGTCGAAGCGGTGTCACCGCCGACGCGGCCTTACCAGTGGGCGTAGTCGCCCGGTTCGAGTCCCAGGGCGAATTCCACCAGCAGCGCCACGCAGCGCTCCACGTCCTCCAGGTCGACCACCTCGCTCGGGGTGTGCATGTAGCGGAGGGGAATGCTGACCAAGCCGGTGGCGATACCGCCGCGACCCATCTGGATGGCGCGCGCGTCGGTGCCGGTCGGGCGCGGGTCGGCTTCGATCTGGTAGGGAATGCGGAGCTTCTTGGCGGCCCGCACCAGGCGGTCGAAGACCTTGGGATTGATGTTGGCGCCGCGGCACAGAATCGGGCCGCCGCCCAGCTTCGTCTCGCCGAATTTGCGATTGTCGCAATCGGGATGATCGGTGGCGTGCGCCACATCGACGGCGACGGCGAGATGCGGATTCACCAGGTAGGCGGCGGTGGTGGCGCCGCGGACGCCGATCTCCTCCTGGGCGGTCGCGACGGCCACGACTTTCGCGGCAAGCTTCTTCCGGGCTTTGGCAAGGCGGACCAACGTCTCGCCGACGATGTATGCGCCGACCTTGTTGTCGAAGGCCCGGGCCGTGCCGATGCTGCCGGAAAACATTTCGAGCTCGTGGTCGTAGGTCGCGACATCGCCGATGGCGATCCGTTCGAGTGCCTCGGCTTTGGAACGGACCCCGATGTCGATCCAGATTTCGTGCTTCTTGGGGACCTTCTTGCGGTCCTCATCGTCCATCAGATGGATGGCGCGTTTGCCGGTGACGCCTTTGACCGGACCGCGGGCGGTCTGGATGATCACGCGGCGTCCGGAGATGACGCTCAGGTCGTGGCCGCCGATGGTGTCGAAGTAGAGATAGCCGTCCTTGTTGACGTAGGTGATCATCAGGCCGAGCTCATCCATGTGGCCGGCAAGCATGAGGACCGGATCGCCTTTCGGGTTGAGCGTGGCGATGCGGTTGCCGAGTGCGTCGTTGCTGTAGGCGTCGGCGGCCGGTTTCACGTGGCGGTCGAACACGGCCTGCGCCTCCGCTTCATAGCCGGACGGCGACCGGGCATGGAGCAGTTCGGCCAAAAACGCGGGAACGGAATAGGACGACATGAGGTTTAGTCTCGCGCCGGGCGGGAGCGGCGCAAAGCGTTTTTGGCGAATGACGATTTATCCCGCCATCGACATCAAGGGGGGGCGCTGTGTGCGCCTCACGCAGGGCCGTGCCGACCAGGAAACGGTGTATGCCGAGAATCCGGCGACCGTCGCCGCGGAGTTTCGGGCCGCGGGCAGCGACTGGGTGCATGTCGTCGATCTGGACGGCGCGTTCGCGGGCGAACCCCGGAACCTCGGGGCGGTGCAGGCGATCGCGGCGCTCGGCATGAAGGTGCAGCTCGGCGGCGGGCTGCGGACGCGGGCCTCGGTCGAGCGGGCCCTGGGTTTCGGCGTGAGCCGGGTCGTGATCGGCACCCGGGCGGCCGAGAGCGAGGCCTTCGTGGGGGACCTGGTGCGCAGTTTCGGCGACAAGATCGCGGTGGGGATCGACGCGAAGGACGGCAAGGTGGCGGTCAAGGGCTGGGTCGACACCACGGGCACCGGCGCTCTCGATCTCGCCCGACGCATGGGCGCCATCGGGGTGCGCACGATCATCTACACCGACATCGGCACGGACGGGATGTTGACGGGACCGAACTTCGCGGCGCAGGAAGCGATGCTGGGGATCGGGACCTTCAATGTGATCGCCAGCGGCGGCGTGAGCCGGCGGGATGATGTGGTGACGCTGGCGGCGCTGGCGGGGCGTTACGCGAATCTGGACGGGGTTATCGTCGGCAAAGCGCTTTACGAGAAGCGCGTCGACTTGCCCGATTTGCTGGCGATCGCGCGCTGAGGCAGCGGTGAGGGGCGCCGCGGGGCGGTCGCCTCGGACCGGATAATTTTCAACCGGGCCGGCTTCGCGGCGGTGTGGGCGGCGACGGGTTTCTGATCCGCGGAATCGGGGCGCAAAAAAGCCCCGGTGGAGCCGGGGCTGGGGTGATCTTGCCGCGAAGGACGGGCGGCGAGGGGCGTTTCAGCGCGCGTCGAGCTGGTCCGCGATTTCCTCGAGCGGATACGTGATGATTTCCGCCAGGGTGGGGTGATACCACGGGGCCCGGAGCAGGTCGCGGACGGTCGCCTTCATGGCGAGGGGGCCGCTGAAGGCGTGGATCAGTTCGCCCGCGTCGTGTCCGACGATTTCGGCGCCGAGGATGCGGCCGCGGCGCGGTTCGGCGATCACCTTCACGTAGCCGTAATTGGCGTCCATGAGGATCGATTTGCCGTGGTCGTTGAACGGATAACTGGCGGCCAAGAACGGCGTGCCGGCGGCGGTCAGATCGCGTTCCAGCCGGCCGATGGTGGCGAGCTGGGGATCGGTGAAGACCACGTTCAGGAGCAGCGAGTAGTCGACGGGCTTGAGTTTGGGCACGCCGGCGGCGTGGCGGGCGGCGAGCTCGCCCTGCTGGATGGCGATGTGGACGATCTCGGCGGGGCCGCTGCAATCGCCCGCGGCGTAGATGTGGGGCGCCGATGTTTGCTGCCAGCGATTGGTGACGATCCGGCCGTTGGGCCGGGTGCGAACCCCCGCCGCCGCGAGCTGGAGGGGCGCGGTGTGCGGTTCGCGGCCGAGCGCATTGAAAAGGTGGTCGGCGCGGCGGCGGACGACCTTGCCGTCGTGGACGAATTCGACGGCGACGCCGCGGCGATCGCGCGTGATCTGCCGGAGTTGGGTGCCGGCAAAAAGCTCGATGCCCTCGTCGACGAACGCCTGTTGGACGACGGTGGAGGCGTCGGGCGAGTGGTCGCGGAGGATATTCGCGCTGCGTTGCACGAGGATGACGCGGGCGCCGAGGCGACGGAGAAACTGGGAGAGTTCGCAGGCGACGATGCCGCCGCCGAGAACGATCACGCTGCGCGGGATGAAATCGAGATCCAGCACGTCGTCGCTGGTCCAGGCGCCGGCCTCGGCGAGGCCGGGAACGGCGGGCACGCTGACTTTGGATCCGGTGCCCACGAGAATGTGGCGCGCGCGCACGGTGCGCCCGTCGGAGAGCGCGACCGTGTGGGCGTCGACGAAGCGCGCGTGGGCGCGGAGAAGGTCGAATTTTCCGGCGGTGAGCGCCTGCAGGCGATACGCCGCGAATTCGCCGATGATCTTCCGTTTGCGGGCGAGCATGGCGCGGATGTCGGGCCGGGCCGACGGAATGCGCAGGCCGAAGGTCTTCGCCTTCCGGGCGAGGTGGAGCACCTCGGTCATGTAGAGCCACGTCTTGGACGGCATGCAGCCGCGCAGGATGCAGAGGCCGCCGAGGTCGCGGGCACCGTCGACGACGGCGGTCTTCTTTCCGAGGGACACGGCGACGCGGGCGGCGTTGAAGCCGGCGCTGCCGCCGCCGATCGCGAGGAAGTCGTAGTCGAATTTCATTCAGCGTCCTTTGCCAAACAACATGATGTGGATCGTCTTCAGAACGATGGTGGCATCCAGCCGGAACGAGAAATGGCGGATGTAGTAGAGGTCGTATTCGAGTTTGCGGATCGTGTCCTCGAGATTGGCGCCGTAGGGATAACTGACCTGCGCCCAACCGGTGATGCCGGGTTTGACGAGGTGGCGGAAGTGATAGCACGAGATCTCGCGTTCGTAGGTCTCGACCAGCCGGTCCCACTCGGCGCGCGGGCCGATGAAGCTCATTTCGCCGCGAAGCACGTTGATGACCTGGGGAAACTCATCCAGGCGGGAGGCCCGGAGGAGTTTGCCGACGCGGGTGATGCGGGAGTCCCGCTCGCGCGTGTAGGGGTCGCCTTCGGTTTGGGCGACCCGCATGGTGCGCAGTTTGAAGAGGCGGAACGGTTGGTGGTTCTTGCCGATCCGGGTCTGCGTAAAAAAGACCGGGCCGCCGTCGTCGAGCCGAATGGCGAGCGCGGCCAGCAGGAGAAACGGGGACGCGAGCAGGAGGGTTACGAGGGCGAGGGCGATATCCGTGCCGCGCTTGATGCGCTCGAACACCGGTTCCCGGGCGATCTGGAACCCTTCCTGGAAAAGCCAGGTTTGGTTGAGCCGATAGATGGGAATCTTCTGCCAGTAGACCTGATGAAACAGTTCGAGGGTGTAGGTCGGGACGCCGCTGAAATAGAGCTCCACGAGTCCCCGGGAAATCTCCGGCTGCAGCTCGCGCGAGGTCTCGCGGAGGACGATGGCCTCGACGGCGAGCTTGCCTTGGTGGACGCGGTCAAGCACCTCGCCGAATGGAGCGAGGTTCAGGTCGCCGCCGTCCGGGAACGGCGGGATCGAGGCGAGATTCACGACGCAGTAGACCACCTCGTGCGGCATCCGGAGCTTGAGACACTCCTGGCGGAATTCCTCGCAGCTCTTGGGGTCGCCGAGAAAGATGATCGTGCGGGTGCCGCGGGAAGCCAGCCGGCGCAGATACACGGCGCGGCGGTAGCCGAGCGTGATCGGGATGAGGGCGCAAAAGCCGAAGATGATCACGAGACGGCTGGACTGCAGCTGCGGCCCGACCTCCTGAAAGGCGAAAGTGAAGAGCAGAATGGCGATCATCGCGGCGACGAGCGCGATCGCATGCTGGCTGGTGTAGTCGACACTCAGCATGTCGGTGCGCGGCTTGTAGCCGTCGATGAGGTAGATCGCGATCGCGCTGACCGCGAACGGGACGGCGAGGGGCGTGACGACCGGGTTGTTGAAATCGGCGACGCCGCGGAAGATCGCGACCGCGTTGAACACCACGAAGGTGACAACGGCGTCGAGGACCAGCAACAGAACGGGCAGCGAGCGGGTCATCGGGAAAAGGCGGCGGGGGGCGCCGGCGTGGCGGGCCGCGTGGCCGGGGCATACCCGAGCACCCGGGCCCAGCGGACAAGGGCGAGTTCGAGGCCACCCCGGTTCGCGGCGTAGTCCAGGGCCGCTTGCGCCAGGGCGGCGACGCGGGCGGGCGCGTCGGCCAACGCGCCGATGGTTGCGGCGAGACCCGCGGAATCACGCCCGTCGGTCGCGACGCCGATCCCGGCGTCCGTCACCAGACGCGCGAGCTCGGAGTCCGGGGAGGCGACGGCGAGCACCGGCCGGCCCACGGCGAGAGGGCCGTAGAGTTTGCTCGGAAAAACGTAGCGTTCGCAGCCGGGCAGGAGCGTGACGAGGTGGAGGTCGCCGGACGCCAGTGAACGGGCCAGGCAGGCCCGAGGCTGGGCGGGTTGAAAGCTCACATTGGTCAGCTTGCGGCTCCGGACGGCGGCTTGCAATTCCGCGAGCCTGGCTCCGCCGCCCACGAAGAGAAACACGATGTCGGGGCGATCACGCAGCCGGGTCGCGGCCTCGACGACGGGATCGAGATCGTGCACGCGGCCGAGATTGCCGGAATAGGCGACGACGAACTTGCCCTCCAGTCCCCAGGCGCGGCGCTGCGCGTCACGCTCCTCGGAGGGCACCGGCGCCAACCCGACGGGGGCCCAGTTGGGAATCACGGCGACGCGATCGGCCGGCACGCCCGCCCGCCGGACGGTGGCGGCCATGTCGTCGCCGAGGGTGACGACCGTGCGGGCGCGGCGCCAACTCGTGTCGCGGAGCGGGCGAAGCAGCGCCAGAGGTTTGAGGCCGGCAAGCTGGATCGCGATTTCCGGGTAGATATCCTGCGCCCAATGCACCAACGCCGCGCCGCGCACGCGGGCGACGGCCGCAAGTCCGATCCCCAACAAGGGCGGGTCCGTGAGCGCGACCACGGTATCGCCGGAGCGCACTTCCCGCCATGCCCGCCACAGGACGGCGATGTAAAAGGACGCGTAATCGCAGGCCTTGCCGAGAAGTCCGAGCTTGTGCCAGCGCGTGCCGCGAAGCCGCACGATCGAAACACCGTTTCGATTTTCGGCGGCCGCGAGCGGCAGGCCGCCGTCGTT
>JACCDQ012135647.1_pt1 | contig 42407 bp, 44 predicted proteins | sample 7446031 | NCBI WGS metagenome assembly JACCDQ01 (sample SAMN15323442, study PRJNA562643) | freshwater metagenome | isolation source: river surface water | place: USA:Blue River Watershed | collected 2017-08-17 | reverse complement strand
TCCGCCCCGCCCACACCACACTGGACGGCGACACCTTGTTTGCCCTGGCCACCTGCAGCGAAGCGGCTGCACCCGATTTGATGCTGCTCACCGTGATGGCCGCCGAGGCCACGGCCCTGGCCACGCTTGACGCGATCTTTCAGGCGCGGGGGATTGAAACGACTTTGGGGGTCTTGCCTGCGGCCCAAGAACTGGGCGCATGAGGCTTTGAGAGACATGAAATGGTAGTGGATGGTTGACCACTCCAGAACTTTCTTTTCGTGCTCAAGAGGGAATGGTAGGAAATGAGCGGTAATCCATCAACCTTATTTGCATTAAATCACACCCTTCCAACCCCGTCAAAAACCACTCGACTTCTGCGCCAAAGTACGCGTGAATGCAGCTCCGTGACATCAAGGAGCGCCCGGCGTGACCACAACCCTGAACGAAATCGAACTGGCTGCCCGCTGGGGCATGAGCCCCAAAACACTGCAACGCTGGCGCGCACAGAATGTGGGCCCTGAGTACCTGAAACTCGGCAAAAAGATCATGTACCCGCTGGCGGACGTTGAGGATTATGAAAAGCTCATACGCTCCAACTTTGCAGACATCGAAGAAATCTTGCTATATCTCCAGCAAACCGGCGAAGCCAGCATTGACCAGATCCAGGCCACTTGTCTGGGCGGAAAACAGTCACGAGCCCACATCCAAGCCTATTTGCAGCGATTGACCCGGTCGTCACCTCCCAGGGTCAAAGCTCACATGGTTCTGCTGGATCCAGCCTCCCCTGTCATGACCGCCATTTACAGCGCCTGTGCTGATGTGCCGCAGGTGCCCCCGATTGAACCGACTCCGAGTAGTGCGCCATTGTGATGAACTACGAAGAAGTTTTATCCCGTTTGTAGAACAGCAAGAGCCCCAAAACACTCGGCGAAACTGTGGAATTGAACCCGCGTCCGCATCCTAAGTTAAAGCACACTCAAAGCTCGGCAGTGATAACCCGGAAGGCGCTGTCACCTCTTTTGAATCCAGGACGGGGGCCACCGAACGACCTCGGCGATTCAGACAAACTGAACATCTCATCAACGTGGAACATTTTCCACCCCACATATTCCCCGGATTCGCTTCCACCCCCGATCTGGAATGCCCTCAAAGCTCTGTGCCCCTTGGTATCAATGCCGCACGTATGCGGCTCAACCGTGCGTGAAAAACCATCGTAGGTAAACACCAACAGATGGCGGTTTTGAATAGCTTTTTCAATGATCATTTTGAAAACCTCAAGATTGCCGTCTCAATTCTCATCCAACGGAACACCCGACCGCCACAGCGCAGTGTGCAAAACCTGCAGCAAGCGATCAGTACCAGGTTTGATGAGTCGCTGGGAGTTGCGTTTACTCAGCTGCATGATGCCCGACTGGAACAAAGCAATGCATGTGTGATGGGGGTGCTGTGCCGAGGCATAGACCACACCATCCAAGTTCATGGCTCTGCAGTCTGCCGCCAGCTCCTGTGTTTGTGCCACGCGAAGCGACTGCAGCACCGGATATGGTTCAGCCAAGGCACGCAAGTCGGCAAGTCGCAAGGTGCCCGTCGTCACAAATTCGACCAGACACCGGTGACGCAGCTCTGACAAGCTTCTACTCACCGTCTCTCGCCTGAGCAGCGTCTCGTACAGCGCCGTCTCCGGGCTGTCGGCCAAATAAGCAACGGGCTCATCCGGTAAGCAATAGCGGCCATACATCAAGCCGACTGGCGGCATTGACACGCCATTCATTTGCACGCTCGTGGTGCGGGACCGAATCAGCTGGGCACGGTAAAAAACGTAAGGTGCAGCAAGTTCAATAACAGTTGGGTTGAGGTCTTTGAATTTCATGGGCAGTCAAGATCAATGCCCCTCTGCTGTTGCCAGGTCAACAATGCGCTGGCCGGATACGCCCTGCTCCAGGGCAATCCGTGGTGCCAGTCCATCAAGTGCTTCGTGCGGAGTTTCCAAAAACGACAGCATTTGCCACCCATCGGTGGTGCCCAACGCTTCGGACAGTGAATGAATCACTGGGAAAACATAGGGCTCAAACTGCCATTTCGGCATCTTGAAACCTCGACGCAAATGCGCGACACCAATGCAGCGGCCACTTTTAATCCAAGCGTTGATCGTGACACGGGTCGTACCGCTCATATTGGCAGCTTCGTCGGTGGTGATCATGTCCGAGGCATTGATGCGTTGAAGTCTGTACTCCGCGCCACGACGTAATAGCGCAGCAGTCTGCGCCTCAGTGGCGTAGGGGTCTGCTGTGCTGGTGCGACGTGAGCTGAAGGAGTCAAAGGCAACAGGAAAAGGGGAGGTTAATGTGTTCATGGTGATTGAATCTTTGACACCAGATCAAGGTGCGTTGCGCATGTCGGGTTTGCTGCTACCGAAAAATCCCTGCATCCTCGATTGGTCGTGCAGAGGTACTACTCGAATTGGGCGATCAAGGGATGCGGTACGAGCACCGGACCAGGCACCAACCTTGGATGGCTTGAGTGCGCGCCAAAAGCCATGAAGCCAACCGCTGCAAATGCTTCGAGCAAATGCATAGACACCGTGGACCGCCATGAACGCCTTCATCATGGCCTGGGCAATTTTGTTGGGCTCAAACGGCACAACCGCGCCGCTGCGGCGAATGATCTGGTAATGGGCCAGTGCTGGGCTCTCGCCTGCAGGCTCCGAAAACGCTGCTTCTTTCCAAGTCAACATATGTGCTTCTCCAGCTCTTGAGCTGCTCAAGATGCAACTCATGGAATGCATTTTGGTTTAGAACGATTGATTTGTCAAGTTCGTAAAGTTGGTATATACATTTTTTTGCAATGTCTCGGATTTGGCACGCAGAGGTAAGTGCATGCCAGTCCAACTGTCTCTTCTATGAAAACAGTCCCCGCCACTTCCGCAACATCACCCGCGCCTCATCCATCCCCTCCTCCGGCGCCCAATCGGCAAACTCACGCGGCCCCTGCGGGTCAAACGGTCCGGCCTTGCCTTCCAGCAGCACCGCATCGGGCGTCAAGGCCAGCACCGTGTGCCAAGTCCCAGCGGGCATGTCCACCACGGGGCCAACGCCTGGACCTGCGTGGCTTTGTGTGCCGAGTTTGAATTGCTGAACAACATAGCCTGCGTCGTCAAACACCAGCACACCCAGCAGGCCCTGCACAGCCACCAAGGTTTCGTCCTTGGGCACCAAGTGATGCCTGTGGGGCCGCACATAGCTGTCCAGGCCGAAGGCAATGAACAGCCTTTGGAACGGCGCTTCATGGCTGGCGTGGATGTTCAGGTGCTGTCGCAACCGGGGTGATGCCTTGGCCTGATCGTGCAAGCCCGTGAATTGATCGAACGTAAAAACGCGTGCGCTCATGAAACTGCCCTCTCCTGTTTGAGACTTTGAAAACGCCACCAGCCATTGACCACCATCCAACCCACCGATACGCCCACGGCATCCGCTGCGAGATCGGCCCATTCGGCAAAGCGCCAGCCTACGGCCCACTGCGCGGCTTCAATGCCTGCGCCATAGGCCAGCATTACCAGCACCACGCGCATCGTATGCAATGGCCACAGCAGCAAGGCCCAGCCGGTCAACACCACAAAGGCCAGGGCGTGCTGCGCCTTGTCCCACCAGTCAAACACTGGCAACTGCAAATACTCAATGGGCATCAGCGCCAGCACCGACACTGCCGCCATCGCCAAATACCAACCGACACGCATCCAAATCACTTCAAAAATCTCCAGACACACGAATTCATACGATCATATGAAAATATTCCGCAGACTTGATCTACTCTACCGCCTATGGATTCTTTCATTCCTTCAGCCCTGCGGCGCCAACGCAACCAACGGCATTTGACACTGGAGGCGGTCTCGGGTGCCACGGGCATGTCGCCGCAGCATTTGTCCGAGATCGAGAGCGGCAAGCGCGATCCGCGCCTGTCGTCCATCGAGCGCATTGCAGAGGCCATGGGCCTGAGCGTCATGCTTGTGCCAGAGCACATGGCGCCGGAAATCCGTCGCTACATCGCCACGCAGGGCCGGGTCTACACAACCACGACTGCGACCACCTTGCCTCAGCCATCCAACCCGAGCCCTCAAGATGCCTAAAAAGCCCACCACCCAAAAAAACTCAACCAACCAGCAGCTCACCTTCACCATCCGCCAAGAGCCAGACTTCGACACCGACGAACCCGTTGAGTTTGGTTGCTTCTCACGCAACTGGGACGATGAAGAAGCGCTGGACCAGCTCATGGACGATCTAGACGCTGGCCGCATCAACGACAAGCAGGCTTTGCTGCACGCCCAGAAGCTGCTGGCCCAGTCACCAGGCAATTTGGAACTGCAGAACTACTTGGCCAACCGCCTGTGGGCACTCGAAATGCGGGACGAAGCCACCGAGGTTTGGGCCAAGGCCTTCAAGCAGGCCAGCGCCCTCATTCCTAAAGGCTACTCGGGCCAGATCAGCTGGTCAGAGGTGGACAACCGGTCGTTTTTAAGGGTGGCCCACGGCTACCTGCTGGGCCTCATGGAGCGCCGCGAGGCCCAAGTCGCGCAGCAGCTCGCCAAAAAAATGCTGGTCTGGTGCCCGGCCGACAACCTGGGTGTGCGCATGCTGGTGGGCGACATCAGCATGATGCTGGGCGACGCTCGCTCGGCGCTGGGGCATTTTTTGGAACATGCGCCAGACTCACCGGCGAACTGGTACCAGGCCGGGCAAATTGCTTTCAGGGGTGGGGATTACGTGTCTGCCTGCACCTACATTCGGCGCGGGATTGCGGCCAACCCCTACATTGCGGAGGGGCTCACAGGCAGAACGGTGTTGACGGAGCACCTGTACTGGCATGCCAGCAACCGGTACGGTGCCGAATGGGCAGCCGAGTATCTGAACGCACCCAGCTGCAACTGGGCGCCCGAGGAAATCGACTTTGTGGACTGGGTGTTCAACTCAACCGCCGTGCTCAAAGAGCGGGCCAAGTTGGCCGAACAGCACGAAGGACTGACCTACGAGCTAGACCCTGAGCGCCGAGGGGCGTATGCAGAAAAGAGCGCCTATTTCGTCAGCGGCATCACTGACACCCTGTCCAAAAAGCTGGTCCGCAAAGCGCGCAACCGCTACAACCAAGACATCTGGCCTTGGGATCGGGCTGGTTTTGACCAGCGCAGCTGAAAACGGCCCAGCTACCGGTTTCCCTGTCAGTTACAGGTCACCAAAACCGGTAGAATTAGTTGTCGAATCTGTAATAAAAGGCCTTGTGATGAGCAACTGGTATCTGATCCACACCAAGATCCGCCAAGAACGGGTTGCTCTGGACAACCTCGAGCGTCAAGGCTTTGCGTGTTTTCTGCCGATGATCCGCGCAGAAAAGCTGCGTCGGGGTGCCTTGCAGGTGGTGCAAGAGCCGCTTTTCCCCCGTTACCTGTTCATCCGCCTGGGCACGGGGCTGGAATCACAAAGCTGGGCTCCCATCCGCTCCACCGTTGGCGTCAGCCGTTTGGTGACTTTTGGGCAAACGCCAGCCAAGATCGAAGGCGAGCTGATTGCCCAACTGCAAGTCAAAACCGATTCGGCTGAGGTGCAACTGCGTCACTTTGAGCCTGGTGAGCAGGTCGTGGTGACCGACGGGCCGTTTGTGGGGGTGGAGGCCATCTACCAAATGGCCGATGCCGAAGGCCGGGTGATGGTGCTGCTCAATATCCTGAGCAAGCAAGTCAAGATGTCGGTGCCCCCTGCCAGCATCCGCAAAGTCAACTGAGCCCAGCCGAAAGCAGATCTGGATCAGCGCCGACCTGATGACAGCTTCTCTTCGATCTTTTTTTGCACCCAGTCGGACACGTTTTTGTACTCGATCCGCTGATAGCTGCTGGATTGGATCTCTTGCCAATATTGGCCAATCAAGGCCTCGATGGCGTCGGTGTTGGGTGCGGCCAAGTCAATGTCTTCGCTGAAGATCAGCTTGTTGCCCGCAATCAAGTCCACAGTGCCCCAATCGCGCGGGTTGGGCAGCTCATCGATGATCACGTACAAGGTCGACGGATCAGATTTCGGCCATAGCCAGTCTGACAGTTTCTTAATCATTCCCTGGGTTTCAGAGCCTACACCGCAAAGCTAAGCCATCAACCGACACGGCTGGCGTAATTTTGGTCGAGCCACTTGCGGTAGTCACCCGATTGCACATTGGCCACCCAGCCAGAATTGTCCAGGTACCACTGCACCGTCTTGCGGATGCCTGACTCGAAGGTTTCGGCGGGCTTCCAGCCCAGTTCACGGTGGATTTTGGTGGCGTCAATCGCGTAACGCCGATCGTGGCCGGGACGGTCAGTCACATAGGTAATTTGCTCAGCGTAGGGTTTGCCATCGGCGCGAGGACGCAACTCATCGATCAAAGCACATACGGTTTTCACAATCTCGATGTTGGGCTTTTCATTCCAGCCGCCCACGTTGTAGGTCTCACCCAGACGCCCTGCTTCGAGCACGCGACGGATGGCGCTGCAGTGGTCCTTTACGTAGAGCCAGTCGCGAATCTGCATGCCATCGCCGTACACCGGCAGCGGTTTACCTGCCAGCGCATTAACGATCATCAGTGGGATGAGTTTTTCAGGAAAGTGGAACGGACCGTAGTTGTTGCTGCAATTGGTCGTCAGCACGGGCAGACCATAAGTGTGGTGCCAGGCGCGAACCAGGTGATCACTGGCCGCCTTGCTGGCGGAATACGGGCTGTTGGGCTCGTATCGGTTCGTCTCGGCAAAGGCCGGATCATCCTTGGCCAAAGATCCATAAACTTCGTCAGTGGAGACATGCAGAAAGCGGAACGCGGCTTTTTGCCCCTCGGGCAAACCATTCCAATAGTCCCGCACCGACTCGAGCAGGTTATACGTCCCAACGATGTTGGTTTCAATGAAGTCACCCGGACCGTGAATGGATCGATCCACATGGCTTTCAGCAGCGAAGTTGATCACTGCGCGTGGTCTGTGTTCGGCCAGCAAGCGCTCTACCAACACACGATCACCAATGTCACCCTGCACAAAAATGTGGCTTGGGTTGCCGTGCAAAGTGGACAAGGTTTCCAGATTGCCAGCGTAAGTCAGCTTGTCCAAGTTGATGACAGACTCGTCAGAGCCTGCTACCCAATCCAGAACAAAGTTACCGCCAATAAAGCCGGCTCCGCCGGTCACCAAAATGGTCATGAAGTCCAATCCAATTCAAATCAGGCGTTGCAATCAGAACGCTCAAGCAAATACTTCTGCGCCTTGCAGCGTCTTGGCTGCAGCATCTTTGGCGGCCAACTGAGGCTCGCCGTCCAGAGGCCACCGAATGCCTACTGTTGCATCACTCCACAGCAGACTGCGCTCATGCTCGGGGTACCAATAGTCCGTCGTCTTATACTGAAACTCAGCGGAGTCACTGGTCACCAAGAACCCATGGGCAAACCCTGGCGGCACCCAAAGCTGTTTTTTATTCTCGGCCGACAGCTCTACGCCCACCCACTTACCGAAACTCGGGGACGAACGGCGCAAATCCACTGCCACATCAAACACAGTACCTTGAGTGACTCGCACGAACTTGCCCTGCGGGTGCTGGATTTGGTAATGCAAACCCCGCAACACCCCTTTTGAAGACTTGCTGTGGTTGTCTTGCACAAACTGAACGTCCAAGCCAGTGATCTGCTGGAAATCACGCTGGTTGAAGCTCTCATAAAAGAAGCCTCGATCATCACCAAAAATCTTGGGCTCCAAGATCAGGACTTCGGGAATGGCGGTGGGTGTGACGGTGTACGGCATATCGTTACTTCAATAAATTCAACAGGTACTGGCCGTAACCATTTTTCTTAAGAGGGTCAGCCAGCTGCAACAATTGCTCTGAACTAATCCACCCCTGACGGAATGCGATTTCCTCAGGGCATGCTACCTGCAGCCCTTGGCGCTTTTGCAAAGTAGCAATAAAGCTGGCCGCCTCCAACAAACTGTCGTGGGTTCCGGTGTCTAACCAAGCGTAGCCACGGCCCATGATCTCAACGTTGAGCTGCCCCTGTTCTAAATAGCGCTTATTGACATCGGTGATCTCCAACTCACCCCTGGCTGAAGGCTTGATGTCGGCTGCAATGTCACAGACCTGCTGGTCGTAAAAGTACAAGCCCGTGACGGCATAGTTGCTTTTGGGCTGCAAGGGCTTTTCTTCAATAGAGATCGCACGTTGCTCGGCATCAAAGTCCACTACGCCATAACGCTCAGGGTCTGTCACGTGGTACGCGAAAACGCTGGCACCACTGTCTCGCTCATTGGCATTGGCCAGCAGCTTGACCAAGTCGTGACCGTAAAAAATGTTGTCACCTAAAACCAGTGCACTGGGGTGATTGCCCACGAATTCTTTGCCAATGATGAACGCTTGGGCCAGTCCATCAGGGCTCGGCTGCACTGCGTATTGGATGTTCATGCCCCAGCGAGCGCCATCACCCAGCAGTTCAGCAAACCGGGGGGTGTCCTGCGGCGTGCTGATCAGCAGCACATCGCGGATGCCCGCCAGCATCAGCGTGGTCAGCGGGTAGTAGACCATCGGCTTGTCATAAACCGGCATCAATTGTTTGCTAACAGCCTGAGTCACTGGGTATAAACGGGTCCCCGATCCGCCTGCGAGGATGATGCCTCGGCGGTTTGCATTTTGAGTTTTCATAGATCAATCCTGGACACAATGGTCCGACTTACTCGTTGGCCAGCGCTTCGCGCTCCAGCGCCATGTGTACCCAGTCCACCACTTCGCCGCTCGGCTGATAGCCGCTGACCAGGTCTTTGAGCAATGCGCGGATGACCGGCACATCGTTCACGCTCATGGCCATGCTCAGGGCGTTGAGCTTGCCCTCCAGTTGCGCCCAGCTCAAGTACTGCTCGTGCGCCTTCATGATGCGTGGGTGCTGGGTAGGCTTGGGGTTGTCGCCGATGAGCAGCTCTTCGTAGAGCTTTTCTCCAGGGCGCAAGCCAGTCACGGTCAGCTCAATGTCGCCACTGAGGTTCAACTCATCACGGACAGTCAGGCCAGACAGTTCCACCATGCGTCGGGCCAGGTCGATGATTTTGACGGGTTGGCCCATGTCCAGCACGAACACATCACCGCCCTGCCCCATGGCACCGGCCTGAATCACCAGCTGCGCCGCTTCTGGAATGGTCATGAAGTAGCGGGTGATGTCAGCGTGCGTGAGCGTGATGGGGCCGCCGTTCTTGATCTGTTCGCGGAACAGCGGCACCACAGAGCCGCTGGAGCCCAGCACGTTACCAAAGCGCACCATCGAAAACGTGGTTTTGGCACTGGGTGCTCTGCCCCCTTGGACGACAACGGCCGCGTTCACCTCGGCAAGGGCCTGCAGCACCATTTCTGCCAGTCGCTTGGTCGCGCCCATGATATTGGTGGGGCGCACCGCCTTGTCGGTGCTGATCAGCACAAAGTTACGCACGCCGTTGCGTGCAGCCGCTTCGGCACACACCCGGGTGCCCCACACGTTGTTGCGAACGCCCTCGGCAGGGTTGTGCTCCACCAAGGGCACATGCTTGTAGGCAGCAGCGTGGTACACAGTGTGCGGTTTCCAAGTGTCCATGATCTCTTGCATGCGCACTTCGTCACACACCGAGGCCAACAAAGGGACGATTTCAATGTCTTGTCCATTACCCTGCTGCGCTTCTGGCGCATCGCCCTCCACCGGCTCGTCCACGCTGACTCGCTCGCCAGACATGGTCGCCTGCAGTTCTTGGTGAATTTGGTAGAGCGCAAACTCACTCATCTCCACCAACAGCAGCTGCTTGGGATTGGTCCTAAGGATCTGGCGGCACAGTTCGCTGCCAATGCTGCCCCCAGCCCCGGTCACCAGCACGGTTTTGTGGTGGGTGTTCAGGTTGAGCAGCAGGCCATTGGGCTTGACCGGCTCGCGGCCCAATAGGTCATCAATGTCCAGCTCACGCACATCGCTCAGGCTCACCTTGCCAGTAGCAATGTCGCTCAGGCCAGGCAGGGTGCGTACTGCCACCTTGTGGGGCTTGAGCTCATTCAAGATTTCGTTACGGCGCTGACGCGACACACTTGGCAAGGCCAACAGCACATCGGTGATGGAGGTGCCATTCAACACCTCGGCCAAATCGGCTGGGTTGTGAATGGGCAGACCGTTCAAAACATGGCCATGTAACCGGTCGTCATCGTCCAGAAAGCCCACCACCCGAATCTCAGGGCTGTTGGCCATGGCCGAGGCCAATTGGCGTCCAGCACTGCCTGCCCCGTAAATAAGTGCCTGCGGCAAAGACGCCTTGCGCAACTGCTGATGATAAAGCCCTCCCAACCACACCCGCGCCGCAGCGCGCGAGGCCCCGACAAACAGCAACAACAGCATGGGCTGAATCAAACCCACCGTGCGCGGCACACCATCGACACCCCAAAAGGTAAAAACAGCCGCAAAAGCCAAGCCATACAAAAGCATGGCACGCCCCACCGCCACCATGGCCGGTAAACCGCTGTAGCGGAAGATGGCACGGTACAGACCCGAGGTGATAAACACCGGCAAGGCCAACGCCACAGAGGCCACTGCAGGCCAAATGGCTGGGCCTGATAATGACGTGAAAGTGCCACTGCGCAGGTAAAAAGCAAGCCAGACCGACAAAATGCAAAGGGCTGCATCCAAGGCAAGGACGACACCACGCTTGACTGCACGGGGCAAAGCCAAGGCTGGCGCTGCAAAACGACTCAGAGTGCGGATCATGATTTCACCCATGATGTGAAATCCCGCAAGAGTCCCGAGTCCCGAGTCCCGAGTCCCGAGTCCCGAGTCCCGAGTCCCGAGTCCTGTGGCTCAACTGGCATTACTGGCCTCAGTCATGACTGTCTTGATGACCTCACAGGTTTTCGCCAATTCCGAGTCAGTCAACGTTGGGTGCACCAAAAACATAATCGAGGTCTCGCCCAAGGTCTTAGCCACTGGCAGCCGATCTTGGGGTCGCCATCCGGTGTCATCAAAGGCTTTTTCCAGATAAACCTCGCTGCAACTGCCTTGATAGCAAGGCACGCCTTCGGCATTGATGGCTTCGATCATGCGGTCCCGGCTCCAGCCTGTAGCTAGGTTTTCGGGGCGCACATAGGCGTAAAACTTGTACTGGGCGTGCTCGCAACCTGCCGCTCCGCAATGCCCAGGGCAAGATGCACAGCCAAAGGCTGGCAGGCGCACAGCGCCATCCTCACCCGCAAAAGGCACCAAAACCTGTGAGAGACGAGCCGCGTTGGCTTGGCGTTGACGCGTCCAATCCGCCATACGCCGCAGCTGAATCCGCCCAATGACCGCCTGCATTTCCAACATACGCCAGTTGGTGCCAAAACTCTCATGCAACCACCGAAACCCCGGCGGGTGCTGGCGCTCGTACACCGCCTCGTAACTCTTGCCATGGTCCTTGAATGACCACATCGCACGCCACAGCGCCTCGTCGTTCGTCGTCACCATGCCACCCTCGCCGCCCGTGGTCATGATCTTGTCCTGGCAAAAACTCCAGGCCCCCACATGGCCAATGCTGCCAACAGGCCGCCCCTTGTAGCGCGCCCCATGCGCTTGGGCGCAATCCTCAATCACCTTTAAATCATGCTGCGCGGCCAGCGCCATGATCGGGTCCATGTCGCAAGGCCAGCCAGCCAAATGCACACACACCACCGCCTTGGTGCGAGGTGACAAAACCGCGGCTATCGTACGGGCAGAAATATTGCCCGAATCTGCTTCCACATCGGCAAACACAGGGACGGCACCCGCATTGACCACACACGAAATCGACGCAATGAAAGTGCGCGGCGTGACCACCACTTCGTCGCCCGGACCCACGCCCAAAGCCTTCAAGGCCACATCCAAGGCCAGCGTGCCATTGGCCAGAGCCACGGCATGCGACACGCCACTCCATGCGGCAAACTCTTTCTCAAACTCTCGGGTCTCGGTGCCCGTCCAATAGTTCACCTTGTTGGACATCACCACGCGCTGCACCGCGTCAGCCTCTTCGGGGGTGAAACTGGGCCAGGGGGAAAATGGAGTGTTCAGCATCTTGTCTCTTCAGTTTTTGATCAAGGGTCGCGCAGGATTGCCCACCACTGTCACGCCCGGTGGCACGCTCTTGGTGACGACCGCGCCCATGCCCACCACGGCGCCACGGCCAATGACCAGAGGCGCACCAGGCTGGCCCTGTTTAATGACGGCACCCGCGCCAATGTAGACATGGTCTTCAATGTGCACATTGCCGTTGCACATCACGCCGGGGGCAAATGTCACAAAGTCGCCCACCACACAATCATGCTCAACATAGCTGTAAATGTTGGCGTGGAAATGCTGGCCAATTCGAATGTTGCTGGTGAGCGTGACAAAGGGGCACAACACAGCACCCACGCCAAGCTGCACGTCGTCAAGCTGCACTACGTTGGCCGCTCGCGCTTCAAAAAACTGCACCCCATCGGCCATACAGCGCTGCACCAGCTTTTGGCGCACATGACTGTTTGCAATCGCCACATTCATGTGCCTGCTGCTGGCGGGCTCGCTCAGCCACTGTGCATAAGTCAGCACCCGCTGCCCGTTGACCACAGGCGCTGGCGGGTGGTCGTCTACAAACACCAAATCGGCATCGCCCGCCGCCAAAGCGGCCTGCAGCTGCTGGCGCACCAAAGGCAACACGCCCCGACCACAACCGCTGGCACCAAAAATGGCAAAGCGTTTCATGACTTATCGCCTTCAAACCTTGGCATCGTTGCCTCGCCCGCTGCGTTGATGCCGTCGCGCACCAGAACCTTGCGCACTGTCAGCCACAAGATGCGCACATCCAGCCACAGGCTGCGGTGATCCACATACCAAACATCCAGCGCAAACTTGTCGGCCCAACTGATGGCATTGCGGCCATTGACCTGTGCCCAGCCAGTTATGCCTGGACGCACCTCATGGCGGCGGGCCTGCTCAGTCGAATAGAGCGGCAAATATTCCATGAGCAAAGGACGCGGCCCCACAAGACTCATCTCCCCGCGCAGCACATTCCACAGCTCGGGCAACTCGTCCAGGCTGGTGGCACGCAGCCAGCGGCCAAAAGGCGTGAGGCGCTCTGCGTCGGGCAGCAACTGACCATCGGGACCACGCGCATCCGTCATGGTGCGGAACTTGACCATGCGAAACGGCTTACCATACAAACCCGGGCGCACCTGACGGAAGAACACCGGGCTACCTAGCTTGCGGCGGACAAGCCAAATCAACATCAGCAGGGGTAATGCCAAGGCAAGCACACCAAACAGAGCCAGGACAAAATCGAAGAGCCGCTTCACGCCTTGACCCCTGTGACCCAATCGACCCAGCGGTCGGCCAGCTTGATGCGGTCGAACTGGGATTCAGCAAGGGCGCGGCTGCGTTTCCCCATGTCCTTCAGGGCATCACGGTCGGCAGCGGCTTGTTCGAGTGCGTCTGCAAAGGCGACCGGGTTATCAGGCGGTACGGCAAAACCGCAGCGGTGTTCGTTGATCATCTCGGCCAACCATCCGGGGTAGTTGTTCAGCGCCGGCAAGCCGGCGGCAATGTAGTCAAAGAATTTGTTGGGTGATGTACCGTAATAAAAGGCCGGAACGTTGGCCAGTATCTGCAGCCCCAGGTCGGTGGCCGCCATCAGGCCGGCCAGTTTGGCCTTGTTCACAGGGTCGTTGAACACCACGTTGTCCAGGCCCTCGCGCGCTACCCGGGCTTGCAAGCCCGCCTTGAGCTTGCCCTGGCCGATGAGCACCAGCTTGATGTCGTCGCGTCCACGTCGCTTGAGTTCGGCGGCGGCATTCAACACGGCATCCAGGCCATTGGCCATGCCGTGGGTGCCGGCAAACACCGCCATCAAGTCGGTATCGCGCACCTGAGCAGGCCTCCATGGCTGCACTTCACCAGCAAAAATTCCCAGGTCACAGCCATTGGGCACGGATGCGATGCGGCAGCTCGGAACACCCCGGTGGGCGATGCCTTCCACAATGCCAGGCGACAAGCCCACCAACCGGTGTGCAGATCGGTAGCTAGTCCATTCCAGCACACCCATCGCCCAAAGCACCAACGGGTTGCGTATCACGCCCATGGCACGGGGCAATTCCGGCCACAGGTCGCGCACCTCGAACACAAAGGGCTTGCCACGCAGCCAGCGCGCAAAAATGCCTGGGATGCCAGCTGTGAGCGGGGTGGTAGTGGCAAACAGCACGTCATACTTTTCGGTGAAGGCCAAACCTATGCTGCGCAAGGCAAATTTCACGAACGTCAGGCCGCGCTTCACAAAGCCATCGGCGTTGGAATAGGCAAGGTCGAACTCGATGATGTCGATCCCGTCCACGGTACCGCGCCGCCTACCGCCCACAAAGGGCTGGGAAAGGCCCGTTTCGCCCCCGCCGTAGCTGCCGCACACCATGGTGACCTGGTGCCCACGCGCCAGCAAGCGCCGCGCCATCTCGTAGGAACGGATACCCGCCGAGCCTTTGGGCGTCGAAAAATGCTGGTGGAAGTAAATAACCTTCATACCGTCCAATACAGTTGCGTCGTAAGCGTACCGGCTTGCTGGATTTCGACTTCCAGCACTTGTACGGGTGTTTTTTCAAGGTAGTAGCGAGACTCCCAACCGTCCACCAACTCACAACGCGTGATGGGCACATTGGCCGATACGTTCAGCAAGAACTGGCGGCCCTCATTCAGCATGACGCACGGCCCATCAGGGGACGACTCAAAATGCCAGTCACCCGGCATCAGGCGCCAGCGCAGCACCGCCTGGCTGGCAAAACCCTGCACTTCGTCAACCACCTGCAGCGCATCGTGTTGCAGACCAACAGACCGGTGGTGGCGAGCCCCTTGGCCATCTCGGTAGCCAGCAGCAAAACGCGTTGACTTGCCGTCTTCCTGCAAAGGTTGCAGGCGTTCTGTTTTCAACCAGTCGCCCAGCAAAAAGCGGCTCAAGCGAGGCATCTGGTCGCGCCCGTCAAACTGCACCGTGTTGTGGCTGGCGGTACCGCCAAAGTAGTTGAGCCATTGGGGCTCAGTGTTGTAGCTGTAAGTACCGGCATCCCGCAGCAGGTTTTCTGCGCCCAGCCAAAGGTCGAGGTGCAGCGCATCGGCTTGGCTCGGCCGGAAGCGGAAACGCGGGTAACGCAGCATGGCCAATGCATTGCCGCGCCGCAAGATTGCGAAGCCACCATCGTCCGCCACGAAACTCCCAACGGGGCGAGCCACTTCTGATGGAAGCTCAACGCCCAGCCATTGCAAAGCATGGTCGTATAGGCCAGGCTGAGCGTAAGCCCGTTTACCGGCAAACAGTGCCATAGCCAGTTGCACCGTTGGCCGGTGGTCGCGGTAAGGTGTATCGGTCAAATGCAGCAGCCGGGCACCGTCGTTCGCCCCCACGTTGGGGCCGTCGCCGTTCAATGGGTTCACCATGTGCCGCAGCCATTCGGTTGCAGCCAAGGCCCTGGACTGCAACCTTTCAGTAAAAGCCGGCAGCCCAAGGTGCCTGCGCCAAACTTCGGCCGTGCAGAAGGTATCCAGCATGACGCGGTGGTAATTGAGTGAATACTGGCTGAAACTGCCCTGCGGGCCGATCAACCTAGCGGCGCGGTTTTCCAGCCACTGACGGCCAGTGCGCGCCCAACGCTCTCCTTCAGCCAGGCCCGAAGCGGCCAACCAACTGCCGCCCATGTACAAGGCCACCGCTTCGGACGTACCATGGTTGTTGTCTTGCGCCATGGCGTACTGCACCGTAGGGTCGATGCGTTGCAAATGCAAACGGACCAGGTCCAATAAACCGGGCGCAGCATTGCGCACCTGCCCCAGCACCAAGCCGGCCAAGGCCAGGTTCATCACCCGGATGGATGCCTCTTGCCCGCATTTCCAATTTGGCCCCTTGTAGGGCGGGTTGTGGGCGCACCAATCGGCTAGCCAAGCATTGAGCCTGGCGAAAGATTTTTCGTTGCCGTGGCAGGCTTGCTGGGCAAAAGCCAGCACCCAATCCAGCCGCGACAGCTCCCAAATGAGCTTGATGTCGCCCACCGTCGGCTCAAAGTCAGGGATTTCCCACCAACCACGCTCGGGTGCCGCTACCCGCTGCCCGGTCAAGGGATTGGCCAGCCAATCGGGCGGTCCATCACCCAACGCCAAAGGCCAGCGGCTGAACAGCGAGCCCGCTGCCCCCCAGGCCGAAACGCTGGGCACGTTTACCGCAGATTTCCCTTGAAACGGGCGGAAGAACGGCCCCACGGGTGTTGAACCCTGCAACCTCCTGACAGGGTTCAGCCCGAGCCTCACCCCCAGGCGGTAGCCTGCCGCACGAACGATGTTTGGCAAGCCCAGCGACCACGCAGTGCGTCCTTTGGAAACTAACGCCGTCATTGCTTACGCAACAGCTCCGCTACTTCAATGGTGACGCGCGCCACCTCGAAAATTTCATCCGCAGGAATGGCCGGCACACCCTTTTCAACCGCCTGCAAGAACGCGGCAGCGCAAGCGTTCTGTCCCTTGTCCTGCTTCCACAGATTCATCTTGCTGAAGCCAGGCCAGCCGTAGCCCTTGAGCTTGCGGAAGTTGTCCAGTTGCAGCACCCGTCCGGCGGTGAATACCTCCACGCGCTCTTTGGGGAAGCTCGCTGCACCATTGGCTAGATACAGGATGGTGCCGAACGAGCCATCTTCAAAACCCAGCGTGATCGACGCCTTGTCTTCTGTGACGGCAACACCCGGTGCATCGCCCATGCGACGCGCCTGGACAGACACAATGGGACTGCCCGCCAGAAAGCGCATGAGGTCGATGAAGTGGCAAGCCTCACCAATGATCCGGCCTCCGCCTACTCCGTTGTCCTGCGTCCAGTGGTTGGCCGGAATCGCCCCCGCATTCATCGTCATGATGAAGCTCTTGGGCTCTTTCACAGGAACCAGCAGCGCCTTCATCTTTTGCACCTGTGGTGAAAAGCGGCGGTTGAATCCCACCATCACCTGTGTGCCGCCCTGGGAGCCCTGAGCCTGTGCCGCCTCGTAGGCGGCCTGCACCGACGCCAAGCCTTCGTGGTCGATCGCCAGGGGCTTTTCGATAAACACATGCTTGCCCGCCTGCAACGCCTGCGCCACGAAGCGTGAATGCGTGTCGTGCCGGGTCACGATGGCCACTGTGTTGATGGCTGTGTTGGCCAACATCGCCGACATGTCTGTCGACGCCTCTGCAAACCCGGCTTTCTCGCCATGAATCACACCGTTGAGTCCACCCGCCGTGACGATGGTATGGAACTGCGCCCCCGCTGCCTTGAACGCAGGAATCAACATGCGCGAAGCATAGTTACCCGCACCAATGAAACCCATCACCGGCCGCTGGGCTGCGAAAGTGGCACCGAGCTTGAACGTGACCTGCCGCACCATCCGCTCCCGGGCGGGCGAGGTGTACTGCAGCAGCATGCCCAGGCCTGTCTTGTCCGCCGTGAGCGCCTCATACGCCTTGGGCGCATCCTCAAAAGCAAAGCGGTGCGTGATCAACGGCTTCACATCCAGCTGGCCGCTGGCCAGCATGTCCAGCACCGCTTCAAAGTTGCGCTGCTCCGTCCAGCGCACAAAGCCAAAGGGGTAATCCTGGCCCTTCTCCTCGTAATTCGGGTCGTAGCGACCCGGCCCGTAGGAGCAACTCACCTGGAAGCTCAGTTCCTTCTCGTAGAAGTCTGCACGGTTCAGTTCCAGACCGGTGACGCCCACCAGCACAATGCGTCCCCGCTTGCGGCTCATGCGGGCGGCCTGAGTCACCGGGTCGCTCGACGGCGTGGACGCAGTGATGATGACCCCGTCCACCCCCTGACCGCGACTAAACGCCATACCCGCCGCCACCGGGTCTTCGCCTGCGCCGGGGTTGCATGTCTGTGCACCAAACTGCCTAGCCAGCACAAGCTTAGACTCATCAAAGTCAATTGCCAGCACTCGGCACCCCTGCGCACGCAGCAGCTGCACCGTCAGCAACCCAATCAAACCTGCACCAGTTACCACAAAAGCCTCGCCCAGCGTGGGCTGCGCCAGTCGGATACCTTGTAAGCCAATGCTCGCCACCACGACAAAAGCAGCGGATTCGTCGTCCACCACAGCTGGAATAAGAGCGCACAGATTCTTAGGTACCTTAACTACGTCCGCGTGTGGACCATTGGACACCACTCGGTCTCCGATCTTGAAGCCAGCCACATCGTTGCCGACTTCAGAAACAACCCCAACATTGCAATAGCCCAGCGGTAACGGTTGCGCCAACTTTGATTGCACAGCTTCAATCGTAGTCATCAGGCCATCGGTTGCGACTTTCTCAAGCACCATCTTGACTTTGTCGGGCTGTTGACGGGCTTTTTCCAAGTAAGACGCTTTGCCGAAACCCACCAACATACGCTCGGTACCAGCAGAAATCAGCGTTGTCGTCGAATGAACCACCAAATGACCACGACTGCACTGCGGTGCGGGTGCTTCGGCCAGGGTCGTCCCACCGTTGGCCATGTCTTGCAAAATTTGTTTCATGGTTTAGCCTGACCGCAAAGCCGCGCAGGACGTGAATAATTGATAAGAACAGCTCTGTATGGTCCCTTGAACACAAACATGCTGCCCGCTGCCGCGCCAACGACACCAACCGCATCGATGAGTGACTGCATATGATCAGCGCTACCAGCACCGCCTAACATAGTCATGGGAGTGTCAATCACTGCGCGAATCTGCCGCGCAATATCCAGGTCATAGCCTTCCATTTGGCCATCCCGGTCAATCGAGTTAATAACAATTTCCCCCGCCCCCAATGATGTTGCCTGCTGGCAAAAATCCAAGAGAGACTGTTTGTGTTTCTGTTTGCCGTTATGCGTGTATATTGTGTGACCTGAAAACAGCCTATTGCTCTTAACGTCGATCGTCACGACCACGCTTTGCGCACCGATAGCCTCAGACATCTCCTTGATCAGAGCGGGGCGAGCCAACGCAGCGGCACTGACCGAAACCTTCTCAAAACCGGTAGCGACAATGCGCGCAGCTTGTTCTGCGGTCGTAACGCCACCGCCGTAACACAAGGGCATTCGCGACTCCACTGCCAAGTTTCGCAGCAATGACATCCGAGGCTCGCGCCCCTCAACAGTTGCGTCAATATCGACAAACATCAGCTCATCGACTTCCTTTTCGTTGAAGATTTTGACTGCATTCAGTGGATCGCCAACATATTTCGGGTCTTTGAACTGCCGTGTTTTAACAAGTCCGCTGTTATGCAACAAAAGACATGGGATGATTCGGGAGCGCAGCATAATCAGAGCAAAGAAAAATTTCGGAATACCGCGACACCGTTGGCATGACTCTTCTCGGGATGGAACTGCAACCCGAACACATTGCCTGACGCTACGGCACAAGGCAACTCTTTACCATAGTCAACAGTAGCAACGATGTTTGACGCATCAGCAGCGTCGAAGTAATAGCTGTGCAAGAAATAAAATCCTTTATCGAGATCAACGCCGTTGAACAGCGGCGGTGCCGATTTGAGTCGCACGGCGTTCCAGCCCATGTGGGGCAGCTTGGGAAGCCCTTTGATGGTCGTAGGGTCAATGCGACTAATGTGACCAGGAATCCAACCCAACCCAGGTAGCACGCCTTCGTCACTCGAACCACCCAGAATCTGCATGCCTACACAGACACCAAGAATTTTCTTACCGCGACCAAGCACTTCTTCGTTCAAAAGTTCTACGAGGCCGGATTCCCTGAGTGTGCGCATTGTTGTGTCAAAAGCACCCACCCCTGGTAACACATAGCGATCCGCCTCCCGAAGTTCGGCATGGTCTCGGGTGATCGAATGAGGCACCTTCAGCCGCTTGAAGATGTCGGCAATCGCAGCAACGTTGCCAGAGCCATAGTCGACAATGGCGATCATCGCTTGACTGCCCTTTCCACCCCGAGCGCCTTGAGCGTTTTCGCGCCCAAGTCAAACAGCCATTCCCGGTTTTTGTAGTCTTTGTAGGTTTTTAGTGGCATCTCGTGGTATGACCGCAGTTCTGCAACGCTGATGCCAAGCTTGGTCGCGATGTACTCGAAATCCTCGTCAATGGTCTCTGGATCATAGGCAGGCTTCTTGAGCCGTTCGAGCGCTTCCTCGCGCGTCATCTGCCCCGTCAAGATGAGACTGGAATACTGCACCCGCCGCGTGTCATAACCAAAGCGTGTAGGCAGCCAGTAGCCCTCATAAAACCGTGTGAAGCGTGACTCGAAGTGCTTCTGGGGATATGGCCGCCAACCATAGGTGTCTGCCAGCACTTGACTTGCATGTTCCTTGGTATAGGGCAGTAGGTTAAGTGGCTTGACCACCTGCACTCCCCGGATGTAGCGCAGATACACTTTATGAAAGAGGACAGAGCTGAACGGGTAAGTGCGCAATGGAATGGTTCCAAACTGATTGTGTATATCCTTCAGTTGAGCCATGTCTGTACCGTAATACAGCCACTCCAACGGATTGCGCACACACTCAGTAGAGTAGTTGCCGCCATTCAAGATGTACTTGATGCCGTGCTTGTTGGCGAAATGATAAAGCGTTGCAACAAATGCGTGGTCCTGTGGAATGTCCAGATGCGGCACGCCGGACTTGAAAAAAGCCAACTGAAAATCGCGCATTTCTTCCCAGTTGATCACCTCTGTGTAGAGGTCCAGCCCGAGCTTATCCACCAGCACCTGGATGTTGTTGACCGCCAGATCGGTGTTCCAGCCTCCATCCACATGGAAAACCAACGGGCGTAAACCGAACTCTGACACAGCGAGATGTAGCAGATAGGAACTGTCGAGGCCTCCGCTCATTCCCATGATGCAGTCAAAGGGCTTACCCTTGCCCGAAGCCTTGATGCGCTCGACCATGTCGCGAAACATAGAGGCCCCTTTTTCATCGGGATGCCAGTTGGGCAGGACATCGCGTTTGAAGCCTATGCAATGGTCGCAGACTCCAGCATCGTCGAATACGATTTGGCTATCAGTGGTATCCATTACGCAGTGGCCGCAGATTCTGTACATAGGTTCTTTCTGATATTTCAAATGTTAGCCTCCATGCTGACCGAGCGGTACTCAGCGCGGGCGGAAATTTAGTATGTTTAGTGCTTTTGTCATCGCAGCGGTATAAACGACTGCTAGGTTCATGTATGCGTTTTGAAATCTGATGCCGTAATATAGGTTCCGTATCACGGGCCATAGACCTCGTGCGGGATCGAGTTGGGTGACTTTCGCGAGAACATCCAATTGTCGCGGAGTCAACTCCGCACCGTAATGCGCAAGGAACTCGCTGGCCTGTCTAGACACCTTTAGCCGATAGTCGTTGATGCGTACCAGTCCGGCGGAGCGGAACTGAAGACGAATCTTTTGCAGCAGCGAAGTTCGCCTAGCACCAGAAACGTTTCTGCCATGTTGCCTATAGAGAATCTCAGGCCGAGGAGAATAAAGCAGCCGGCCTCGGCAACTAGCTAATATCGCAAGCCACCAGTCGTGCATGGCAACGTCGCCGACGATTACATCCGACAGCTTGGCACTTCGTGCAAACTCCGCGGTCATTGCGACGGTACAGCCTACAACGCAATTCTGGATCGCCAGCACCTCCAGCACGTGGGCCCGCGGCATGCGCAGACCTTGTTGTTCCATAAACGATGTGGCCAGAGTCTTTAGATGCTCGTCAACGACCACCAAGTCGGTGTGATATAGCACAGGCGAGTGAAGACCAGCAGAAACGAGTGCCGATACCGCACTTGATACCTTGGTAGGCAGCCAGACATCGTCTTGGTCGCAGAACATCAGGATATCGCTATCGGCCGACCCTAGCAGATTCAGAAACGAGCCGACACAACCAAGATTAATTCCGGCTTCCACATTGATACGCGCATCGCGTTTGGCGTATGACCTTACTACATCCAGCGTCCCGTCAGTCGAGCCATCGTCTCGAATACGGATCTGGATCGATGGGTAGTCTTGTATCAACAGCGAATCGAGCTGTTCCGCGATAAAACTCTGCCCATTGTAAGTGGACAGCAGGATCGCTACCGTCGGTGCGGACTTTTGGAGATTCACGTCGTTCCCCAGATCAGAACAGAAATTGCAGCCAGCTGCGGTACTCGTAAAGACGATCGGCGGAAATGTAGTTGCCGACGTCAAGTACATACCACACCGCATACAGGACACTGAAGATCACAAGAATTACATAGCGCGCAAGCTGTCCGACCCGGCCATCCAGCATTCGCATAATCAGCAGAAGTCCGAAGAAGTCGGCTAGCACAACTGCGCGGAAATGCATCAGCGGTACGAACGAAAGCAGCAGAGTTGCAGCGATGCTTGCGAAAGTGATGCGGCGCAGGAAATCCGTCACCGGCACCTTCGTAACCGATGGAAAGTACTTCGAGAGCAAGGCATAGGTGAGTGGGAACATTGCCAGCTTGGCATAAGAAAGCAGTCCCACATCGGACAGCGGATCGGTCAGGTAGCGTAAAGTGCGCTTGACAACGTACAAGTTGCTCTCTGCGGCTTCGGGAAGTATTGTGCCCCCCGTAGCCAACAACACTCCCGACAGTGAGGTCAAAACCACTAAGGCGTAAAAGAATGAAGCTTTGCGCACCTCAGCCATCAAGCACACCAGTACAAATAGCGCAGAGAAGTAGTGAAAGGTTGTTGCCAACGCCAGTAAGGCGGCCGCGGCGAACAGCCTTCGATTGAACTGATGGTAGATGGCCAGCGCGATGATGGCTGAGGCTACTGCCCAGCGGATCTGAATGAATTCGATCGTGACGAAATGTATACACAGATAAAGGCATAACGCAAGGCTCGCACTAGGAGAGAAACGTCTTGCAACCCACGCCTTCGCGCCAATGGCAAACACGGCGCAAGCCACCGACAGCACTACGAAGTCAACGCCCAGCGACTTTAGGATTGAGGACACTAGCAAGTAACCCGGTTCGCCGTGAAGGTCCGAGATCGACTCCTGGTTAAAATTTGCCAATAAAGGAGTTTCGGCAAACATATCGGCATAATCGAGGTGGTCCACATCAGACGCCCAGCGCAGCCCCGAGATCGCGATCGTCGCCAAGGTGGTGATCGTCAACACCATGCTACCCATATCTCGACTCCGTACTAAGCTGGCTATCAAAGACAGCGACAAGAGAGGGAGAACAAAGTAGTAGATGGCCATGCCGCTACACCAGCTTTCTCATAGAGTAGCCTAACAACAACACGGCATCTACTATGACGCGGCCTACCCACACTATTGCCGCACCGATCACACCAAAGGTTCCAAGCGCCCACAACAAGGCAGGGATAAAGACCGCGAGTTCGACCAGATGAAACTTCGCGGCCACGTCGGAGCGCCCAATGCCCTGGACGAACGCGAATGGGATATAAGCCACCCCGTTGGCGAAGATGCCTATCGCGAGCACGCGCAAGATGTCGGTGCTCACGCCATCGGCGAACTCGTGCGAGATCCAAAGGGTCAGAATTTCCTTTGGGAAGGCAAACAATATCAGAGCTGGCAGAAGTGCAGCGGCAGAGGTGAGTAGCATAGCTCGCCAGAAGTAGCGCTTACGCTCACCGGACCGCGTATCGAGGCCATTATGCGTGGCGAACTCGGGAAAGGTTGCGTTCGCGATCGAGCCAGCCAGCAAAAGGGTCTTGGTGCCCAATTCATAGGGTGTCACGTGCAATGCCGCTGCGGCCGGAGAGATTTGCGCGCTGATGAACAGGCGGTCCAAATTGGTCATGATCGGGCTAACCACATTGCTCACGGTCATCCAGCCGCCGGCGCCCAGTAATTCACGCGCTTGCGGCCAAGATGGCTGCTGCGCGCGCGTTTCTCCTATGCGTTTTGAGCAGGCGACGTACAGCAGACCCAGTACGAGCAGGCGAACCATTAGCAACGCACCCACCAAGTAGGTGACAACCGGGGTTGCAAACGACAGTACGGCTGGAAATGCGAACATTAGCGCACCCGTAGGCATCATGATCTTACTGATGGCCTTGAACTCGTGCAATCCTTCGAGCGCGCCGCGCAGGGCGCTAGCAAAGAGAACGATCGGCACGGTAAGAGCCAGCACCTGGAGCGCTGTGCCGCCCTCACTCCGCAGGCCCCCTTGCTCGCCTACGAGCATTCCAGCAATTGAGTCAGCGAAGATGAGTAGTAGTCCCGCAATCAACAATCCAACGAACGCGAGCAACGCCAAAGCTGTTGAGATACTGCTCTTGACCGCTGCTAAATCGTCTCGCAGAGCGTGTTTCGCGACAACAGCAGTTACTGCGCGACCTATGCCCAGATCAAGCAGACCAGAGTATCCGATCAAAGCCAAGAACACGGTGAACAAGCCAAACGAGTCCGCGCCAAGCTGCTTGAGGAGAATTGGAATTGCGACGATCGCAACCGCTAGGCCCAAGCCTTGGCCTAGCAGATTCCACCCGGAGTTTGATAGCAACCGCACAAACGACGCATCAAATCGGCCAGCGGACATACCCTTTAATTGCTTCAAGAAACTTCCTACGGCTGAGGAGACATTCACCCGAACACCTTCACATACCGGCGATAGACCTTGTGAGCATCTCGCGCAAATTCCCAAAGATTTCTGCTAGGGACACTTTGCAGGCTACCATGACAACAATGAGTCAACCAAATCTTCGGGGTGTAGTAGGTCTGCATTCCGAGATCAGAGAGCTGCTTGCTGAGAAAATACTCCTCACCCATCAAAAATGTCGGCGCCCAAAGTTCATTGAAATGCTGAAAGAACTTTGGTCCAATCAAATAACATGAGCCATGACCCTGGTAAATGGGCTGAGCCGTTTCGTACTGGCGCTCATCGTGACGGTCGGTCAATGATCGTGTAACGCGTGCAGCCCACAGGATCACCTGCGCCAATATGTAGCTAGAGTAATATAAGTCATATACGAATTCACGTTTTTTGCTGATGGTATGGATAACGTGAGGATTCTGGTGCTCACCGTCCAGTGTGACGATATTAGGCGACACCACAGGATGTTCATTTAACAACGTCAGTTGCCCCGCAACCATGCTACAAAAATCGACCGGAAAAACAAGGTCATTGTTTCCAATAATCATATGCTTTATTTCCGGATAGCGCTCTTTCATAAGCCTAATACCGCAATTCAATCCCGGAAAATAACCGACATTTGCATCGTTCAACAGCAAGTCGACGCAAGGGAATTCGGCAGCGATGCTCTTCAGTGAATCGCGGTGCTCTGGGGCAGACTGGTTATCAACAACAATGATGCGCAGTTCGTGCTGGCCGCTTGCGCTGGCAACCAGAGAACGAACAGCATCCAGCGTGAAATGACTGTTATTGAAGTTGGTGCAGATATAGCCTAGTTTCATCGTATTAGCTCATGCGGTGAAGCGTCTCAACGTGTCTCATTGGACTCGCATTGAAAAGGGTCATGTTCTGCTAATGCCGCAGGTGTCAATAACCGTCTTACCAGTCCAGGCAGACGGTTGGTCTTTGAACGCTTTGTGAGCAACCAGAAATACTGCGATGTGTGCTCTTGACGCAGCTTCAGCCACACTGACGAGTTGCGCCTTCTCATGCAGCCCTGCTGGAAGTGCATCAATGTGTGGCTCAACGACCAACACTTTTCCCTGGTGCGCATTAGCCAGAGCCAGAGCGATTTCCAGGGATGGGCTTTCCCGCAGATCATCTATGTCCGGCTTGAACGCAAGTCCGTAGCAAGCGATGGTCACATCTTCTGCTGATGCCTTTGGATGGTTCTGTAGATAGCCAGTGAGTGCACGCTGGACTTTTTCCAGCACCCACTCAGGTTTGTGGTCGTTAACCTCACGGGCTGTGCGAATCAATCGAGCGCTTTGAGGTGCGGCGCTGACAATGAACCATGGATCAACTGCAATGCAGTGCCCACCCACTCCAGGACCAGGTTGCAAAATGTTCACCCTGGGATGTCTGTTGGCAAGTCGAATGAGCTCCCATACATTGATGCCCAACTCATCGCAGATGATTGACAGTTCATTGGCAAATGAGATGTTGACGTCACGGAAGCTGTTTTCTGTCAGCTTACACATCTCAGCTGTGCGGGCGTTGGTAATGACGCATTCGCCTTGCACAAAGATCTTGTAAAGGCGGGCTGCTGTCTCTGAACACTTGGACGTCATGCCGCCAATGACACGGTCGTTTTGAACCAGTTCCCTCAGTACCTGTCCGGGGAGCACGCGCTCGGGACAATGAGCCACACGGATGTCGCTGGACTCACCATGGGTTTGTGGGAAGGTCAGATCCGGACGGGCTTGCGCCAACCAGGCTGCCATTTGTTCGGTGGCTCCTACTGGGGATGTGGACTCAAGAATGACGAGGTCACCTTTTTTCAGTACTGATGCAATGGACTTGGATGCCGACTCGATGTAGTCCATGTCAGGATGGTGGGGGCCGGTGGGTCCATCCTTGAACGGCGTTGGCACGGCAATCAGAAAGGCATCTGCAGGCTCTGGGCTAGTAGTGGCTCGCAGGTAGCCTTCATTTACGGCTGCGTGCACTACCATGTCCAGATCGGGCTCGACGATGTGTATTTCACCCCGGTTGATGGTATTTACAGCGTGTTGGTTTACATCCACACCAATGACCTTGACTTTGTGGCTGGCGAAAACAGCTGCAGTTGGAAGACCAATATAGCCTAGGCCAACAATGGAGATTGTCTGAAATTCGGGGTTATGATTCATGCTTCGATTGCTTCAAATATGTGATGTATACGTTGGCATGCCAAGCCATCACCATAGGGGTTGTGTGCCCGCGCCATGGCTTGATAAGCATCAGGCTCAGCCAGCAAGCGTCTGGTTTCCGAAACGATAGTGTTACGGTCTGTGCCAACCAACTTGACGGTTCCTGCGGCCACAGCTTCCGGTCGTTCTGTAGTATTTCGCATCACCAGCACGGGCTTACCCAACGAGGGCGCCTCTTCCTGTACGCCACCAGAATCGGTCAGGATGAGCTGGCATTGCTTCATTAGGTAAACAAAGGGTAAATAATCCAATGGATCAATCAGGTGAACATTGGCTACATTGCCCAAAATACGCTTTACCGGTTCTTGTACTTGCGGGTTTAGGTGGACGGGGTAGACCACTTGCACTGTCGAGTCTGCAGCAATATCCAGTAGTGCCTGGCACATGGATTCGAAGCCTGCACCAAAATTCTCACGGCGGTGTCCGGTCACAAGCACCAGTCGTCTATTCTTGTCGAGAAACGGAAATTGCGACGCCAGTTGATGATTCAGTTCTTTGTCTTGGTCAATACGCTGGCTAACGCTGATAAGTGCGTCGATCACAGTGTTTCCAGTGACATGGATGGTGTTGGTTGCAACACCCTCTTGCAGCAGGTTAGTTTGCGCTTGCGCTGTAGGCGCAAAATGCAGGCCAGCCAGCCTGCCAGTAAGTTGGCGATTGGCTTCTTCTGGCCAGGGTGAATAGAGGTTATGGGTGCGTAACCCAGCTTCGATATGCGCCACCTTCACCTGCTGATAATACGCGGCCAAGCTTGTGGCCAGCGTGGTAGACGTGTCGCCATGCACCAAAACCCAATCGGGTTTGTATTGGGCAAAGACGCCTTCAATACCCTGAAGAATGTTGCAGGTAAGTTGAGTAAGTGTTTGACCTGGTCGCATCAGGTCCAAGTCAAAGTCTGGAGTGATATCAAATAGCTGGAGTACCTGATCCAGCATTTGGCGGTGCTGTGCAGTTACACAGACCTTGACTTGCAGCTTTGAAGACTGCTGCAACACCTTAACAAGAGGGGCCATTTTGATGGCCTCGGGCCTCGTTCCGAAGACGACAAGTAATTTCATATGGAACGCTTAGAAAAGTTCTCTGCTCCCGATGGATTATCCATTGCAGGGCGTATTTCGTTTTGTAGTGCTTCAATCTCATCTTTGAGCTCACCGTACTCTTGCATCTTGCGTTTGAGAAAGCGGCTAGTCAACGCGACCTTTTCGGAAATGCCCTGTGGCGTGAGCACATAGATGTAGCCAAACTTATTCTTGCTTTGGCTGAAGTTCTGGACCTTGATCCAGCCTTTGTCGATGAGTGCTTTGAGGCAGTAGTTCAAACCGCTGGTGCTGATGCCCAATTTTTCGGCAATCTCGCGCTGGGTCATGTCGGGATTGTCTTGGAGCATGCGCAAGACACGGAAATAGGTGTCTTCTTGGAGTTGGGAACGGCGCGAGGTCATGTGGAGTGCTTCGCTTTGCTCGCAATGACGACTCTGATCGCAATTGAGGGTTTCGGCTACGCTACCGCCGTACCGTGTCACGATCGGCAAGCGCGGTAGGAGATGTTCAGCACGGGAACGTTTGTGCGAATTCGCATGATTTTAAGATCTATCAGATGAATTTTCTGTGACAACGCCAAATATTTATCGAAAGCATTAGGGTTCTGACGCTTCGCCAATGTCTGCCGGGGTGGTATCTTCCTGTTGCTGGACGGCTTCCTCCATGCTGACGGTGTTCACCACCAGTTCAAACTGCTCCAAGATCTCAGGCTCGTGGCGCTGGATGTAGCTTTTGACAGCCTCATTGGCCAGCAATTTGGTGAGGTATCCCTTGGCCACCACCAGGTTGAGCAGGTCGGAGCCATAGTTCTGCTCGGCGTCTTTGTACTGGGTCTGCACCTGACTCATCTCCTTCTCGAGCTTGACGATCTGCTCGATGGGTGAGGTCTTGTCACGCTCGGCAGGTTTAAGGTCGGCGCGTTGCTCCGGCGGCGTGGCTTTGAGTAAGGCTTCGGCATGAGCCACGGTGATGGTGTTGCTGGCCACCATCAGCTCAACCGCTTCCACCTGACGGGCTGCCTTCATGTTGCGCAGGATGCGGGTGACGTCTGGGGTGAACTGCTTGTCTTGCAGCAGGTCGATGGCTTCGGGGCAGATGCCTTCGAGCAGGTTGATGCGGCGGTTGATGGAGCTGAGGTTGACGTTAAAAGCCCTGGCCAAGCGCTCGCGGCTGACGCCCCGGTCAATCGCGCGGCGCAACATGTAGTGCTCTTGCACTGTAGACAATCTGTTTAACAAATGATTGTAAGAAAAAGTCTCGTCGTCTTTGGCCATAAGGCATGGTGCGACCTGCATCCCCAGCTCTTTGAGGGCCAGAACACGCAGGTGGCCATCGAGCAGCAAGAACTCTGACTTTTTTGGGTCAGGCTGGATGACGGACAAAGGTTCGATCAGTCCGATTTCGTGGATAGACGAGACGACCTGCTTGTATTTGCGGGTGCTCATGGTGCCGTCGATGATCTTTTTGCTGGGCAGCAGGTGGTCCAGCGGCACCTGGTAGGTTTCAAGCTCAAAGCCCAGAAGGGTGTTGAGCGGAGCTGTCGGTAAGTTGGGGCCCTCGTCTGTATGGCCGGTGGGCTGGTAGATGCCGGGGTACATCTCGGCGATTTTGGGTTGCGCATTGCTGCTGGGGTTCATGCTGGGGCTCCTTCAAAGTGGTTGATGCGTTCGGCCAGGTACTTGGGCAAGGTGTCCAGCCCCTCGGCGCGCAAAAGGGTGACGAAGTTTTCGTCGGCAAAGAGTTTTTTGAGGCCCTGCACCACCAGCAGCAGGCGCTGATGAGCATGCTCGGCCTTGAGGACCATCTTGCGCTGGCGCTCCACCTCTTTTTGGTAGGTGCGCACCAGGCTGTAGCTGGAGGTGGGCGGCTTGATCTGCGCGGCGTTGGGTGAGGACGGGCCCAACTCCTGGCGCTTTTCGATCAGGCGCTTGGCCTCGATGATCTGGCGGCCTTTGAGCTGGCCGTTTTCATAGGCTTCTTGCAGCAGGTCGCCCAGGTTTGACTCGCCGCCCTCTCCATTAGCGTTTTGCGGGTCGTTGGCGCTGGCCCGGGCAATTTCGAGGGCGGTGGTCAGCGGGATGGAGCCGCGCTGCACGCCTTCGATCAGCCGCTCTTCGCCCTGCTCCAGCAAAAAGACGATGTCACGCACGTATTTGGGAGACAGGCCTGTTTTCTGGATGATCACATCGGCCGTGTAACCTCGCTCGCGCAGCAGCTCGATGTCGGCCAGGATCTCCAGCGGGCGGTAACCCCGGCGGGCGATATTTTCAGCCAGGCTCATGATGAAAGCGTCTTCATCGCTCACGTCCACTACCAAGGCGGGGATGTGGGTTTCGCCAAGGATGCGAAAGGCGTTCAAGCGCCCTTCGCCGCAGACCAGCAGGTACTTGGGTTGGCCATCTTCACCAGCCCGCTCGGCCACGGTGATGGGCTTTTTGAGACCGATGAGCTGGATGCTCTCAACGATCTCCTCAAAGACCTTCATGTTGCGGTCGCGGGAGTTGAGCACCTCGATGCGCGCAATGGGCACCATGCTCACGTTTTCTGGGGTGTCAGTCATCATGTGGGCCTCCGTGGCGTTTGGGTTGGTGTGGTGTGCATGGGGTGGGTCCTTTCAGGTTTGAGGAGGGGGTTTAAAACTTGCGCTGCAATCGTTCGCGCTCTGACATGCCGTAAAAGAAGTTCAGGTCGTCAAACCGAAAGCACTCGAAGTTGGCGCTGTTGCGGTTGCAGACACGGATCTCCTGCTCGGGCAGGTCCAGGCGGGGTAAAAGGTAGTAGTCGAGTTCGCTCGCGTTTTGCGGGTCAAGCCTTACCGCCACGGTGATGTCGGGGTTGAAGCGTTCGGTGTCGAACCGGATGCGCCAGCGGTGCTGGCCATTGGGTAGGGTGTGGCAACGCGCCAGCACCAGGCTGATGACCAGCTCGTCGTTGAGGGTGAGCAGATCGGTCTTGCCGTCACGGCGCACAATGCCGCCCAGCTCGGCAATGGTCTCTTCGGTGCGGCGCACGATCTCGGGGTGAAGTTGGCGCAGCCGCCGGTTGATTTCGATGAAGCCCTGGTCGCGCGAAGTGTGAAACCCTACCAACTCATAGGCTCGTGTAAGGCTGCCAAAGCGCAACGAATACGTCATGGCGCACGGCAGCCCAGGGGCCTGGTCGATGATGAAGCCCGAGAGGGTGCCGCATTCGGCATAGAGTTGCTTGAGGTGCGCCAGCAGCTCTTCGTCGCTGAAGCGGCGGGTACGCTCAGCCAGCACTTCTTGGGCTTTGAGGAAGATATCCAGCGGCACGATGCCTTCAAACGCACCCTCCTTGCGGATCCACATGGGAGGTGGGTTGTTGACGTGCTTCTTCTTAAGCTTGAAGGAATGGCGGTTGTAGACGTTGTTGCCGATGTACTTTTCATTGGTGAGGACCTGGCGCACGGTGCTGTAGGTCCAGGGCCGCTGATAGTCGGTGCGGATGCCCTGGCCGTTGAGCCGCTTGGCAATTTCAGCAAGGGGCAGATCGTCTTCAATGAACCAGGCAAACATCTGCAGGACCGTGGTCACCTCATGGTCGGGGCCGGGCATGAGGATGACGCGGTCTGTTTGCAGGCTCTTGTGCTCGCCGTTTTTGAGCTCGCCTTTGACGGCCCCAGTTTGATCAATGAGCACACGGCGCAGACCGTAGCCCGCAGGACCCCCTTGGCGAAACCCCATCTCGATGAGCCGGCACTGGCCGGCAAAGACTTTGGCCGACAGCTCCCGGCTGTACTCACCGGCCATGGCGCGCTTCACGCCCTTGACGATGGTCGAGACTGGTGAGCCGTCGTTTTCAAACTGCTCAGCCACGTAGGCGACGTGGATGTTCTTGCGCTTGCAGATGTATTCGTAATAGGCTGATTCGTCCGCATCTTGAAACCGCCCCCAGCGACTGACGTCGTAGACCAGGATCAGGTTGAAGTCGGTGTTGCCGGCTTCGACATCGGCAATCAGCTTTTGCAGGGAGGCCCGGCCATCGATGGACAGCCCACTCTTACCCTCGTCGGCATAGGTCCGCACGATCTCGATGCCGCGCCGGTCAGCATATTCCTGAATCTTGTCAGCCTGGTTGTGTGTGGAGTACTGCTGATGCTCGGTGGACATGCGCACGTACTGGGCTGCTCTGAATGTTTTAGGTGGGTCTTCTGAGGTCATGTGGACTTGTGGACTGCTTGGTTCTGTTCGTTCGGACCATGTTGGCTTCGAAGCGGCAGAGCTATCAAGTCATTTCTGGGCCCTATTTGCAGACTTTTTTGCGATCAGCCACATTTACGCAACTTGTTCGGCTCAATGCGCATGGAAACCGGTTTGTTGAGCATGGACAGCAAGATCATGGAGCGCCGCTCGGCGTCTGCCGTTTGATAAATGGCTTCGATGCCAGCGAAGGGGCCATGGGTGATGACGACCTTGTCGCCTGCGGCAAAGAGGGCCTGGGGATTGGACTGCTGCAGTTGCTCGCGCTCGTGAAGTGTGTTGATGAGCTCGGCATCGACCTTGGGCGGATGGCCACCAAACTTGACGAGCTCGCGCACGCCCAGCGTAGAGCGAATAGGCGACCAGCTTTGGCCTTGGCCGCTGGTGTCTAGCTGCACAAAAACGTAGCTGGGGAACATGGGCTCGGCCACCACCACCGGCTTGCCCCGGCGGACCTTCTCTACATACAGCATGGGCATGTAGCAGCGGAAGTTTTGCCGCTGCAGGTTGGTAATGGCTGTGTCTTCTTGGCGGGCTTTGGTGTGAACCAGGTACCAGGCGTGTTGCGGTGGCAGGCTGAGGTCAATGGCTGCCGTGGCTTTGGCAGGTGATGACGGAACAGGCTCCTCTGTTGGTATAAGAGCAGCACCCTTGACCTTGGGGGCAGGCTTCAAGTCTTGCCGCTCAGCGGGTTTGAAGACTTCCGGATTGATCTCTACGCCTTGGGTGTTGACACTCAGGTCGAGCGAGCGAGCAATGGCTCGGATTAGAGGCAGTGGCCGCTCGCGTTGCAGCACCTGCTTCAGCAGGGTTCGCAACTCGCGCTGCTCGAATGCTTCCAGATCTTCCAACCGGTAGTGAATGGACAGGCCGTTCTGGAATATGGGTAGCCCATCGTCTTTCCAGCGCAGCTCTTGCAAGCTGCCGGGGGTCAGGCCCAAGCGCTCGGCAGCTTCTTGTGTCGTCAACAGCCGTGGGGTCATGTTTTGTTGCTCTTGTAATTCATGCCAGCATGAACGCTCTGCAGGGCGAACAAGTCAAGCTGAACAGACTTCTGGCACAGACCTTTAAGCAACACTGGCAAGACAGGGGAGGAACGACAAAAGACCCCGCCTGCGCCTCACCACCCCAGTGGGGATGATGGACGCAGACGGGGTCTGGGAATGATCAAGGTTCGGGCACTACGGTCTGTGCTGTGGCCTGAGCTTTGGCTTGTTCTGCATACCAGCGCTGAAACGACAGCACCATGAGCGTTGTGTGAGCCGCATCACGGGCTAATTGATCACAGCTGATGGCACTCGCATCTCGGGCGGGATCAGGTACAGCGTTGGTGGGGGTTGCATCAGCGCTGGGGGCAGGCTCGGCCATGGCTGGCATTGGACCGGCTGCATTGCTGGCCGGGATACACAGGCTGAGAGCGTCATCGCGCAGCACAGGGGCACGGCGCGCCAGCATGGATTTCTGGGTTTCATAGTCGATCGAGATCTTCTGGTTGATGCGTTCTTGTTGGGTTTGAATCTGGGCTGCCTGCAGGGACTGCTTTAAGGACTCGGCCTGTTGGTGCAGCCGCTCAGCATTCCAGGCTTGCTGGATATGCCGTTGGCCCAGGACGAATCCGGCGATGAAGATCGCCAAGCACAGAAGCAGCTTCAGAACCAACCGCCAACAAGGCCAAGCACCAAGTGCACTGATCAGGGCAATGGCATTCATAGGTCACCTCCGTCCAACGCTTGAAGCTGGTGTCTGTCCATCACAGCAATCAATTTGTTGGCGTATTCGGGATCGGTGGCATAACCTGACTGAGCCAGGGCCCTGGCGAATGCCGGAGCACTGGTGCATGCAAAGCAGGCCTTGTACCGGGGGTTGCGCTTGAGGAGCGCGGCGTGGTCATCGATGCTGGCCTGCCAGCTTGGGTATTTGCGCCACAGAGCTGGCACCACCACCCACTGCCCCTTGATGAACTCCTTGGTATTCATCGTCAGGGTCTGACCACGCCAGAGGTTGTCGGCCTTGATGCCGAAGAGGTTGTTGCCCGCTTTGGTCAGTCCAGACTCTCCCCAAGCCGATTCCAGCGCGGCTTGCGCGATCGTGATGCTGGCCGGGACACCTGAGGCTTTGGCAGATGCCACAGCACCCGAAGCGAGGCGCATGATGAATTCACTGGGATTCACAGCAGCTCCTTCACGTCTTTGGCCACTTCATCAATGGAGTCGTCACGGCGCTTATCGATGAAGGCAAACGTCCAACGCACCATCGCCCACCCAGGCAGGCCACACGCAAAGATCAACCCACCCAAGGCACAGAGCCCCATAGTCGAAAACGCCCAGTGGTGCAATCCAAAGTGCTCGACGGTCATTGCGCCACCCCCGATGCTGGACACCACGGTGCTGATCAAGCCAACGGCCCACTCCCGTTTGTTGCGAGGTGGCGTCATCAACATGACCACCACCGCAGCCAGGGTGGCTCCACTGGCTGCCGCTGCGGCGGTTCCACCAAATGCTTTGTAGGCCACCGCTGCTCCGGCGACCCCACTGCTTGTAGGTTCTGGCATTTGTTTCTCCAAAAGAAAAGCCGCCAGGGCGAACCATGGCGGCGGTTTAGAAATGTTGGTCAGTTCAGGCTGAGACGACCGCGATCGGGAAAACTCTGGACGGTCTCTCCCGAGGCGATTTCACCTGCGCAGAAAACCCGAAGATGTCCTTGCGCTCCTCGCGCAATTCACCCTCAATGTGAACGGGTACCAGCCCGGTGAGGAACTCGATCCCGGCCGCAAAGATGGGCAGTGCGTCCGAGTAGGCGTTGTCACAAGACACATCCCACAGCGGCCCCTCTAGGAACATGCACGCCCCTTTGCAGATCTGGAGCACCGGGCAACCCGGGCATTCCTGACGGTGGGACCAGTGCGTTGCCGTCTTGAGAGCCACGTCCTGCATCTGGCTGGTGTGTCCAATGCGGTGGTTCTCTCCATTGGGCGCCGCAGCAGCCGCACTCACGTTCTGGCAAGTCAGGACATTGCCCTTGAGGTCCACCGCCATGGAATCGGTGCGGTCCATGCCGCATTTCTGCCCAAGACTAGAGGCGGGCCGCTTGAACCTCAAGGAATTCACGAAGGACATGGTCCGGTCCCGGACGCTTGAGATGCGCCCCGCCTTGCCCTGCCGGATCTCCTGAAATGCCAGTCGCCGAAAAGCGTGGAACTCATCTGGCTTGAGGGACAGTGCCCGCCCGCCATCGTCATAGGCATCCACAAAGCCGCCCTCCCCGATCATGACGACCAGGTCGCCCGTGAGCTCGGCAAAGAACGCCTGAATTGCAGCCCGGGACTGGTTGGAGCGGTTGACCATGGCGTTGAAGCTGAAACGCCCTTGGGGCGCCAGACGCCGGTACAGCTCCAGGATGGCCTGCCTGGTCAGTGGGTCTTCCAATGGATCCGGGCCACGCACATGCTGACCTGGGCCATCGTGGGAGATGCTGACCGTAAATCCCAGCTCATCCAGCCATTGATTGATTTGCGGGTTCAGCAGCGAGCCATTGGTGATTACTGAGAACCTGGCCTGCGGGAATTTCAGGCGCAAGGCATCGGCCAAGGGGCGCAGGGTCTTGATGTACACCAGTGGCTCTCCACCCCAGAACTCGATGGCCTCGGGTGGCGAGAGAACCCAACTGTCCAGCGAGGCCATGAAACCCGTCACATCATCTGGGTTGGTCTCGTCGTTGCGTGTCACGAAGCGCTGGGAGCAGTACTCGCAGGCATAGTTGCAGGACAGGCCCAGCGAGATCTTGAGGATGCGTGGTGAGGTTTTCCCAAGCGGTGCGTCCAGGGAGGTCACCGGTGCCACAGGATGCGGCGCCTGAAGACTGGGGTCCACCGTGCGAATGACGGACTGGCCCTTAAGGTCTGTCAGGCTTGAGTCCGTGTTGTCGTAGAGCAGTGGCACCACAGTGTCATTTCGTGGGTCCAATGCCGTGATCAAAAATTTAGCCATCGATTCGTTCCACCTTGATGTTCAAAAGCACCTGCACAAACGGGTCTTCCCTGAGGGGATCACCGGGATAGGGCTTCTGGAAATGAACGGCCCGGGCGTCAAAGGCCACCAGCAAACCCCTGTGGGGCTTGATCCAATACTTGGCGTGTTGCTCCCAGGGCATCAGGCGTTTGCCAAAGCCCGATGAACGCCAGTCCGGATTGCAGATGGCAAACGCATTCGGTCCGTATTGATTGACCTGCGACTGCAGGCTCTGCCCCGGATCGAGCTCCGGGCCATTGGGGAAGTACACCGCCTGCAAATGGCACTCGTCCTCGTCCGAGTGCGGCATGATTTCCACGCCACGGGTGCGGACCACCTCGCGTCCTTGCAGACTTGTGATCCGGCCCTTCGGACCGATGAAGTCCCTTTGCAGCACGGGCAATGCCTCTCTGGCCAGCATGGTCGCAAGGCTCACCGAACCGTCAAAGATGTCGTGTGGCCTGCGGTCCCAGATCTCGGTGCCGGTTGTCATGCTCTGATGGAGACTCAGCAGTTCCTTGCACAGGAAGTGATCAAAACTGTCGCCCAGATGGAGCGCCCAGATGCCCGCCATCGTCGGATAGAGTTCAAGCTTCATAGGACATTCACCATCAGGTCATCGGTGCCGGAGAAATACTTGAAGCCGACCTTGATCTTCGAGCTGTCTCCCGAAGTCATACCGTCAGGCCGGAAACTTGTGGCACCCTGCCCAGCCACAGTTTTGATACGTCGGCTTACCAGATACCCCGAAGTAGCCTCCAAGTACACCTCGGCATCCCTGTCCGTGATGGGCACACCATCTGGCGTCTCCAACCTGAATTCAATGAAGCCCTCGGCATTGACCGCGACATCCACCGAGCTGCCCCCAACGAACCGCACAACAGGCAGCGTTTCCTCGCGCACCAGCGCCAACGTGATCGCTGGGACGACTTCGATGTCACGCCCGGCTTTGATCAACTCGGGAGAAAACACGTTGAACCCGAGTGTCCAGTCCTCGAGCGGAGAGGATTTGAATGGCACCAGGATGTGCCCCAAAGGATGAGTCTGCAGAACCGTGGCGTGATAAGACTGTGCATCCATCTTGGACGCCAAAGTAGCCGCATACAGGTTGGGCGTCTGCTGAAAAAAACCTGCTGGCGTTCCGTACCGCTCCATGACGCCGACTGGCGCATACAGCATGAAACTGGCGTGATCAGAAAACTCTGCATGCTGCCGTAGCGAGTTCAGATCCAAGGTCCGTTGATAAATCGGCTCCCCGAACACCCCGAAGTCACCGCGCCACTCGGAGATCAAAGATTGGTCAAAAAATTTACCTCCATTAGCGTGGTCTTTGGCAGGGTCACCAACAAACTCACGCTGCATGATGGCGCGAACGCTGAAGGAAAGACTTGATCCATCCAACCCCACATCCAGTGCGAACGGGGGATTTTTGTTGCCGATATAGAGCTTCATATTCCCTCCTCAGCAGCAGTTGCAATCGCAATTGCAGTTGTAGCGAGTGGTTTGTGATCCAAAGCTGATCGTTGAACCACCGTCAACGAGTCGAAGCATGTAGATGCCGGAATAGGGGGCAAAGTCGCCACAGTTGTAGTAGTCCCCTGTATTAGCCGTGCAATTCGGTGCTCCTTGCCAACCTGCGGTCGGGTTTGAGCTACGAAAGCAGTTACTGACCGCACTGAAAAAGTAGTCGTGCAGCCAGCCATAACCAGCGGTCCACATGGAACCGCTGTTGTTCATGTACATGTCCCAGTTGCCATCGGATTTCAGAAATCCCATGAGCCCCTGGTTGTGGTGCAAGAAGCGCGTACCCCAGTCCTGGTCCACCATGTCCAGGTAGTTGGCGGTGCTGGAAATCTGCAGGCGCGGCACCGTCAACGTCCCAGACATCGAGTCGCCCGTCTTCGCGACTCGGCTCGACAGATCGATCGGCACGGTCGAGTTGCCGTTGGCATCCGGCCCATAGCCGTTGACCGAGCGCACGAAGGCCGTGGAGTCCAGGCCATCAAGCTTGTCCGCGTCTGCCGCCTTGGCGGTGATGCCCAGGTAGGTGGCGTTGTGGTTGTGACCGAGCGCGGCATAGGCCGCATCGTGGTTGTGCCCGGCCAGCGCAAAGCCGGTCGAGTCAATGCCGTCCAGCAGGTCCGCATTGGCCACCTTGCCCACAGTGGCCGACAGATCAATGACCATCTTCCAGGAGGCGGGGCTCACCACCGTGAGGATGTAGAGCTTTTGCTCATCGATCCTGAAGCAAGGCATCCCCTGCTGCAGGTTCACCGTCGGAAATGCCGTGCCGCTGGAGAGCGACAAGGCGGTCTTGTCGTTGTTCAGGATCTGCGAGAGCGAGTCCGAGAGCGTCGTGGAGGATGGGATTTCGGTGTAGTTTTGCATCTAGTACCCTTTTAATACCCCTGGGCAACCCAAGAAATGGCTCCCGTTACGCGGGTTCCAGAGGTGTTTTCAAGAATGGCGGTGAAGCCGGTGGTGGTGACAGAACCCAGGATTCGGGGGATGGCGATGGTGGTGCCGCCCTTGAAGGTCAACGTGACTTCAGGCGACACCCGAAACTGCCGAGCAAAGACGACCGCCACGCCACTGGCAGCCGTGACCACCTGCGCCGTGCCCCGGTCAAACACATCGGGAACGTCCACCGTGACGCGCAGGCCATCGATGTAGCCTCGATCGGCATTGCTGGAAGTAAGGATCGCCCTGAAAAGCGCCCGCTGGTAGGTGTAGTCGCCCTGGATGAAATCCCGGAAGTTGGTGTAGCCCGGTGGGTGGCCCGACTCCAGGATGTCCATGAAGTCCTGCGCGGTGATCTCGGTGCTGGCCACGATCATGTCGCTGATCACCCCATTGGCCCGGCGCCGGTACTGCTCGGCCAGGCTCAGGGCTTCACTGAGCTTCAGGGTCTGGGCCCGGCGCAACGCCTCGCCGATTGGAAAGCCTTCGCTGATGGCCAACCGATAAGCAACCGTTCGGCCCAGGCTTTCAGCAAACGAGAAGGCTTCGGCCACCCGTTTGACCTGCGAGCGGGCCAGCGCATCACTCATCCCAAAGCTCTCGCTTTGAGGCTTAGTCATGGCCTTGGCTGGCTTTTCTGCAATGCTCAGGTTTTCCGCGACCCGCAGGATGTAGGCGATGAGGTCCGTGTAGGTCTCGGCTAGCGCCAGCGTTTCGTACTTGCGCAGGGCCAGTTGCCGCGCCAGCCCTTCGGCCACCTGAAACACCTCGAATACTGCCTTGGTGCCGGAGCGGGCGTACTTCTCCGAGAAGGTCAGCGACTCCACGAAACGCAGCACGAAAGCGATCAGGTCGGTGTAGGTCTCCACGAAGCTCAGGGTCTCGAACTTGCTGAGCGCCACGGCACGGCTGGGCTTTTCCGAGAACGTCAGGATTTCGGAACTGCGCTTGATGCCCAACTTCTGGACCAGCTCGGCAAAGCTCAAATCCGTGGCCACGCTCAGGGTGTAAACCGCCGGGTAAGCTGTAGACCAGTTTTTGCCTGCCGTGGGGCTGCTCCAGGCGAACTTGCCGGACGTCCAGGTGTAGTTCGCCCCCGGGGAGCTGGAGACGTTGACGGTCTCGGCCATCTGAAGTGCCCGATCAGCTCATGGTGAATGTGAAGACGGCGGTGAGACTGTCGTCCACACCCTTGTTCACTACAGGGAAGACCACTCGGTCGAACATGATGCCCGCCGAAGCGGCATTGAAGACACCTGCTTCCGTGAGCGCCCCAGTAGCGTCACCGGCTGCGTAGTTGGCTGTGAAGGTAAAAACCTTGGTGCCTGCCGTGTGGGCGTAGGTCGCAGCGTTGCGCTTGATCTCGGTGACCATCGCAGTCTGCGTGGCGGCAGCGGCAGTGGTGCCGGTACCCACTGCGATCCAGCCCATCACCCCGGGACGACTGGCCGAGTTGCCAATGGCATCGGCCACGAAGTCGAAGCCACCGTTGACGATGATGTTGTCCTTGTGGACTACCTCGACTTCGCCGGTTGGCTTGGCCAGCAGCAGCGTGATCGAGCCCTTGATGCTCATGCCTTCTTCAATCATGGAGTTTTCCGTTTCTTTAAACAAAACGGGCGATGCACCTTTCGATGCAACGCCCGGGTTGGTTGTGATGAGGACTAAGTTCTTGTTTCAGTACAACTTGAGTGCCGTGTAACCGGCTGTGGGGAGAAGTGGTCTGCTTGCGCTTTGCACCTCTGCGCCCATCTTTCCGACAAAGAGCCTGCGCTCGGCAGCGGTCTGGCACACGCCAATACAGACTCGATCGCTCACGTTCACGGGGTATGGCACCACGATCCGGTTGAACAGGTGATCTTCCAGAAAGAAGCTGCCTGTCACCGCATCAAACCCAACGAGCAAGCTCACCCCAGTGCCCGTCGCCATCCAGATGACCGAGGTGGTGATCTGATTCGGAATGAACCAGAAGCTCACATGGAACACCCCCGGAATGTTCACGCCCCAGGAGACCCTGGTCGTGTCTTTGATGAGCACGCCGCTGCCGTAGCGCCCGTCCCCATAGCTCACACCGACGGCTTCACCGCTCGCGGGGTTGCCGTACCCAGCCAGCGCCCCATTGAGACGCCAACCGTAGATCTCACCCGCCTGCAGCGCATCCTCGCGCGCCATCTGAAAGCGCGCCTCAATGCTTTTGAGAGCGCCGTCATAGGTCCACTGCCGTTTAGCAGCATTGCTGCTCCAGACATAGTTCGCCGTAGACCAGGTCTCCCGGTCGTCCAAAGTGGCCCCGATGCTGGCCAGCAGAGTGTTTTGCGCACGGTAGCTGGTGGGTAGATTCACCTCGAACAGGTATTCAGACTGCGCCACGCCACTGTCCATGCGCAGCACATCCATGCTGTTGACCGACTCGACCGATGCGAAATGCTTCACCCCGGGAAACCGGGTGGCTTGCGCATCGATGGTGACCAGCAGGTTGGCGTTCTGGGGCTGAGCCACCACGGTGGAGACGAAGGTGGCCTCATCGGAATAGATGCCGGGCGATGCGATCGCCTTGATCCAGAAATTACGCTCACCGTCGAAGCCCGAAGGGAGCGTGAAGCTGCTGGACTTGACCTCTGCAATGAAGATAGAGGTGTCCCAGGCCGTGCCTTCTCGCAGCTCATAGGCCACCACCTCCGGCTCTGCATTGGGGAGCCAGCGAAACTCCAGCCGGTTAGCCGACTGCACCACATCGAACTGACGCACCGCAGCAGGCGCCAGCAGGGTCAACAGAAAGGTGGTGACATGCTGGCTGTACTTGCACGAGGTGTCGAAGGCTCGGATGAAGTAGTTGTACTGGCCAGATTCACTCTGGTCATGCACAAGCTGGGTACCTGCGGTCTGCCCAACCAAAGTGCCAGCATCCCAGCCGGTGCCCACGCGAACCTCGTACCCTGCCAGATCGGCATCGGTGTTTGCGCTCCAACTGAGCATCAGATCAGTCGTGCGACGCAGCACCACAAAGTCCTGCACATCATCGGGCGGCTGCAGCTTGCCCAGGATGACCTGACTCAGCGTGGCCGAGGCTCCAAGCTTGCCGGACACCCCAACGGCCCGCACGGTGAACACATAGTCCCCGGCCTCGGCGTTGCGGATCTCCAGATAGGTGGCCGAGACCCGGGGCAGAGTAACGGTGTTGCCACCATTGACCCGGTAGCTCACCTGGTACTCCAGGGCCCCAAAGACTTGCTCCCAGCCCACCTGAATGAGCACCAGCGCCTGGTCCTTGACCCGGTACAGGCTCTCGGTCACCACCAAGCCCGTGGGCGCCACTGGCGTGGTGGAAAGCACCGTGATGTCACGCGGCTGCAGAGCCAGACCCTGCTCGATCGCACCGTACTTGTCCGGGTTGTGGGCCAGCGCCGTGACCTCGTGGATGCCTGGCTCGCTCTCGGCGACCTGCACCACCCTGAACAGTTGCGTCTCCACCTGCGTGGAAGCCAACACCCAGATGGCACCCACCTGAGGTGCTGTGGAAAATGCGCTGGTCACCCCGACCGTTCGGCCAGACAGGGATCCGACTTGGCGTTCCTCCACCGCGCCCGTGGACAGCAGCACTGAGATGCGCCACGAACCGGCGGGAAGGTCCTGGTCCAGCGTGACGCTTACCGTGGTTGCCGCAGCGATGCGTCCACCTAAGCGTAGGCCACCCCGGCTGCTATCGGCCACTTTGATCACATCGCCCGGGCGCACCACCGCACCTTCAAGGCCGGTGCGGAAGGTGATGATTTCCGATTCGGATTGTTCGGAGTAGAGCAGCCACTTGCCCACCCGGTTGGCCTGGCCACGTGACGTGCATCCCATGGCCACCACATCGGCCTGGACCACGCCGTAGCGGGCAATCCCTGCCATGTCCTCGACGTATTCCACCTTCTGGCGGT
>JACCDQ010337148.1_pt1 | contig 42413 bp, 42 predicted proteins | sample 7446031 | NCBI WGS metagenome assembly JACCDQ01 (sample SAMN15323442, study PRJNA562643) | freshwater metagenome | isolation source: river surface water | place: USA:Blue River Watershed | collected 2017-08-17 | reverse complement strand
GCCTCGACATGCAAATGAAGGTGTTTACCAACATCGAGCAGCAAGGCACCAAAGCCTCTCAAATCCTCAATCTCCAATAAGGAATCAACATGATCAAGTCACTCTGGATTGCCAAAACTGGCCTTGAAGCCAACCAATCGGCGATGGACACCATCTCCCACAACCTCGCCAACGCCAACACCTCGGGATTCAAACGCTCGCGCGCCGTCTTCGAAGACCTGATTTACCAGCAGGTTAAAGCCCCCGGAACGACGACCGCTGCGGGAGCCGAAGCACCCAGCGGACTCCAAGTGGGCACCGGCGTGCGACAAGTGGCCAACGTAAGAAATCACACCCAAGGCAACCTCAACTCCACCGGAAACCCGATGGATTTGGCCATTCAAGGCGCAGGCTTCTTTGCCGTCGAAAACAGCGACGGCACCCCCGCGTACACGCGCGATGGCAGTTTCCAGCTCAATGGCGAGGGCTTCGTGGTCACAGCCAACGGCAACAAAGTTGTTCCCAACATTCAGGTGCCCGCCGGCTCCACGGAGTTCACCGTCGCAGCCGATGGCACGGTCACCGTTAAACAGCCGGGCGCAACAGGTGCTGAGCCAATTGGTCAAATCACACTGATCAACTTCATCAACCCAGCCGGGCTCAATGCGGTTGGCAATAACCTGCTGACCGAGACCACTGCATCGGGCGCCCCGCAAGAAGTCGTTGCAGGGACCGAGGGCGCAGGCACGATTGGCCAAGGCTTCGTAGAATCGAGCAACGTCAATGTGGTCGAAGAGCTCGTCTCCATGATTCAAAGCCAACGCGCCTACGAAATCAACTCCAAGGCAGTTCAAGCAGCCGACCAGATGCTGCAAAGGATCAGTCAAATTTAACCCTCTCTGGACAGGAATTTAATGAAATCACTCACCACCCACTCGCTGAACATCCTCGCCTTGGCCGCCACAGCAGCCTTGGTGGGATGCTCACATGTCCCAACCCCGATGGAAGAAGTTGCCATCAACAAAGACATTGGCATCGAAGCCAAAGCCAAAAGAGCCGTGAACGGGACAATCCTGCGCGACTACAAAGACTTTGCACTTTTCGAGGACGCCATCCCCTCTCGGGTCGGAGACACGGTGCTGGTGATGATTAAAGAGAAAACCGACGCATCCAAGAAGTCACGCACCTCGACGGCCCGCACAAACGACATGAGCCTCTCGGGCCCCAATATCAAGGGCGTACCGGGCATGAACGACTTCACCGGCATGGGCATCGACTCAAAGTCCAACAACAAGTTCACAGGCGGTGGCGAGACAAGTGCTGCCAACATCTTCACAGGCAACATCGTCACCACAGTAGGCGAAGTGCTCCCCAACGGCTATCTGGTCGTCAATGGCACCAAGCAAATCAACATCCACAATGAACTTGAAACTCTGCACTTCAAGGGCATCGTCAACCCCAAATACATCATGTCAGACGGCTCGGTCAGCTCCCAGTATGTGGCCGAAGTTCGTGTCCGATACTCGGGCAAAGGACAAATTGACGAGAGCCAATTCATGGGCTGGCTTGGACGCATATTCCTGAGCGTTTTGCCTCTCTAATTTCCTCAAAAATTTGTCAGCGTATGAAAAAAACCATCCTCAAAACCATCCTCATTGCCGCGTGCGCCATCACCGCCAGCTCAGCCATGGCTGACCGCATCAAAGACTACGCAAAATTCGAGGGCGTCCGCGATAACCAGCTGGTGGGCTACGGCTTAGTTGTTGGACTTGATGGAACAGGCGATCAGACAGCCAAAACGCCATTTGCGATTCAGTCGACCATGTCCATGCTGCAAAAACTGGGCGTCACACTGCCTCCAAACAGCCAAATGCAGCTCAAAAATATCGCTACCGTCATTGTGACGGGCAGCCTCCCCCCGTTTGCCAAGATCGGCCAGCAACTCGATGTCACGGTATCGTCCATGGGCAACGCGAAATCGCTGCGAGGGGGTATGCTGATTGCCACCCCCCTGAAGGGACTCGATGGCAACACCTACGCTATCGCACAGGGCAACGTGATCGTCTCCGGCGCAGGCGCGGAGTCGGGCAACAACAAGACTGTCATCAACCACCTCAACGCCGGCCGCATCCCCAGCGGCGCAAGCGTCGAGCGCATGCTCGAATCGACCATTGGCGAAGACGGCGAAGTCAGGCTCGAGCTCAACAACGCAGACTTCCAGATGGTCTCCAAGGTGGTGGATAGCGTCAACCAAGTCTTTCCGGGGAAAGCCCGCGCCGTCGACGCGCGTGCCGCACTCATCAAGGTTCCACAAGACTCCACCCAGAAAATCGCCTTTCTCGGTCAAATCGAAAACCTGCCGCTGGGTGGTCCTGTGCACGCAGCCAAAGTGACCATCAACGCCCGCACAGGCTCCATTGCCATGAACCAATCGGTCACCATCACCGAGGTAGCCGTGGCGCACGGCTCTTTGATGGTTCAAATCACCGATGAACCCGTGGTCAGCCAACCGGCACCACTGTCCAACGGTCAAACCGTCAAAGCAGACCAAAGAAAAATCGACATCAAACAGCAACCGGGTCAATTCGTAAGACTCCAAGCAGGCTCCAACCTGATGGATGTCGTGCGCGCCATCAACAACACCGGAGCAACTCCCTCAGACCTCATCTCTGTTTTGCAGGCCATGAAAAACGCCGGCGCACTGAGGGCAGAAATAGAAGTGATCTGACCCTAGAAATCGTGTAATTCTGGTCGATAACACTATTATGGACTCCATTAAAAACGCCAATAACACCCTTGGCGCGGACCCGACTTCACTGAACGGGCTGCGTCGCCAATCAGGCAAGAGCGCTCAAAAAGCCTTGCCCGAGGCGGCGCGCCAGTTCGAAGCCCTGATGCTTGAACAAGTACTCAAATCCGGAAGAGCTGCAGGATTTGGTCAAGGAGTCATGGAAAGCGAAAACACGAAGCTGATGAACAGCATGCTCGATCAGCAATATGCCCAGATACTGGCCAAAAGAGGCGTGGGACTGGCGCAAACTCTGGAAAAATCACTGACCCCACCGGTCAATAAAAGCAAGGAAATCAAGTGAGTCTTTTGTCCATCTCCACCGGCGCCCTGCTCAACGCCCAAGTGGCATTGCGCACCACGACGAACAACATTGCCAACGCCGCAACCGAAGGCTATTCTCGCCAGCGCGTGCAGTCGGTCTCTCAGCCAAGCAACAAGTACGCCTCCAAAAGCTGGATTGGCAATGGCGCAGCCATTGCAGGCATCGAGCGCGTCAACTCAAACCTGCTCAACAACCAAGTCAACATCTCGACTTCAGCCGTCGCCAAAAACGACACCTTCCTGCAGCGCACCGAGCAGCTTGAGGGCCTGCTGGCCAACCTTGATACCAATATTTCGTCCAATCTTGGTGAGTTCTACGCTTCAGCCAATGCCTTGAGCACAAGCCCCAGCTCCAGCAGCGCGCGCGCTCGCTACCTGAGCGCAGCCGGCACCGTCGCAAACCAGTTCCAAGAACTGAATATGCACTTCGACAACATGACCAAGGGGCTCAATGACTCCCTGAGCGGCATGGTGGCAGATGTCAACATGATGTCCAAGCAATTGGCAGAGATCAACAACTCCAAGGACTCCGGCTCCAACGAACTGCTTGACCAGCAAGAGGTGTTGCTCAACCGCTTGGCGCAAATCGTCTCGATTCAAGCCATTCGCTCTGACAACGGAAAAGTCGACGTCTTCATGAGCAACGGCCAACCCCTTGTCATCAAAGGCAGCTCGCATGAAATCGCAGCGTTCCGCAGCCTTGATGACCCAGAGTTTCTGGATATCGGTGCCGTCCAAAAAGACGGCAGCGTGCGCCAACTCAGCGACAACGCCATCACAGGCGGGGAAATCGCTGGGCTGCTGACCTTCAGAAAAGAAGCCCTGAACGCGGCCAGAAATGAACTGGGTCGCATGGCCATGACCTTTGCGCACGCTGCCAACGAGTTCCAGAAAATGGGACAGACTTCGGCCGGCGTGCAAGGCACAGACATGTACTTCTACGAAGACCCCACTGTCTTCACCTACAGCGCAAACACAGGCGATGGCAAGCTGTCGGCCACCATCACCAACATGCAAGCCGTCACGGCCGCAAGCTATCGATTGGTCAAGACCAGCGCAGGCTGGGATGCCACCAATTTGGACACCAATGTCACCACATCGCTGGCCAGCTTGCCGGCCGACCTTGACGGTATGAGCATTGATGTCGCATCAGGCACCTTTGTGGATGGCGACCGATTCAGGGTCGACCCAACCCGCACCGGCATGTCATCCATCAAGATGATTTTGAACAACACCGGCGAAATCGCCACAGGCTACCCCATCAACGCCAGCGCGGATGCAGCCAACACGGGAAGCGCCAGAGTTGGAGAAATCCGCCCGGCATCCTCCACATGGGACCCCAACCTCAAAAACACACTGGATCTGACCTACTCGGCAGGCAGCTGGACCATTGCCGGCGCGGCGCCGGATTCAGTCACCAGCACAACCGAGGGATGGACCATTGAGCAAAACGGTTGGATATTGAAAATCCAAGGAACCCCCAGCGATGGCGACGTATTCCATGTCAAACCGACTTCCGGCTCAGGAGACGGACGCGCGGTGGCCGACCTCTCCAGCACGCAACACGACAAGATCGTCGGCGGCACCATGAGCACAGCCAGCGCCTACTCGACCTTGGTCAACAATCTCGGCTCGAACTCGCGCATTGCCACCTCATCGCTGGCTGCCAGCCAAAGCATTTTGGACCAAGCCAAGGGCGCCAAAGACAACGTCAGCGGCGTCAACCTCGACGAAGAAGCAGCCAACCTCGTCAAGTGGCAACAGATGTACCAAGCCGCCTCGAAACTGGTCTCCATCACCAACTCGATGCTCGACAGCCTGTTTGCCGTTCTGAACTAATTCACAGGACCACCAAAATGACCATCCGCGTATCCAGCTCCGCAATCTTCGACAAAGGCTCCACACAGCTCGGACGCCATCAATTTGATTTAACCAAGCTGCAAAACAAAATTGGTTCAGGCAAACGAATCACCACCCCTGCAGACGACCCCAGCGGGGCCGCCAGAGTACTTGACCTGAAATACACAGGACAAGGCATCGATCAAATCGTCGAGAACCAGCACACCGCACAAACAAGACTCGACCAAAGCGAGAGCGTCGTTGCCGGGTCGCTGGACATCCTCCAAAACATCATGGATAAGTTGGTGCGCACTCGCAACGGCGTCAATACCCAAGCAGACATGCGCTCTCTTGCCACAGAAATTCGTGGCTCCATGCAGGAACTGATGGGCCTTGCCAACAGCCGCGACTCCGAAGGAAACTTCATCTTCTCCGGCTTTGCAGCCACCACACAGCCATTTACCGAAGTGGGCAGCGCCATCAAGTACAACGGCGACTCGGGCACCGTTCAGGCTCAGATTGGATTTCAGCGAAAGCTTCAAATCAGCGACAACGGCGCAGAGCTGTTCGTGAACATCAAAAATGGCAACGGTTACTTCAAGGTGGCCAGCGACGCCGCCAACGCAGGCGGCGCATCAGTACTCAACGCTACGGTACAAGACCCCTCGGCGTTGACCAAGCACAACTACGAAACCACCATTGGCACCGATGGCTCCGGCAACCTCACCTACACCGTCACGGATGTTGATGCTGGCACCACAGTCTCCACAGGCAACTATAAAAGTGGCGAAGCCATCGAATTTGATGGCATGCAAATCACCCTCACAGGAACACCAACCAGCGGCGACAAGTTCACCGTTGCCCCATCAGCCAATCAAAGCGTATTCGACACCCTCATGAATCTGGCCAAAGCGCTGGAGTCAAACGCAGTCACCGATGCGCAAAAAGCCCAACAAAGAACCGCCATCTTTGACAGCGCTGAGAGTGTCAATCAAGCCTTCGAGCATCTTCTGGACAAGCGCGTATCTATCGGAACCCGGCTGGGTGAAGTCGAGGCTTTTGGCAGCATCATGGGCATGAGCTCAGACGCAGTCGCCAAAGAAATTGGTCGCCACGAAGACCTTGACTACGCCTCCGCAGTGAGCGAGCTGACCAAAAAGCAGACCGTATTCGAGGCAGCGCAGATGAGCTACATGAAAATCATCAACTCTTCACTTTTTGACTACATGAAGTGAAGAAGCAGAGGCGATGGGGCCGCCCTCATCGCCTCTGCAGATGAGGCTCACATGAGCCCATCAGGGCTGAGCAGAAAGCCAGCCAGAGAGCATAAGAAACGCCTGCTCATACATACCCTCCACCAAGCGGGAAAAAACGCCCACAGAGGGAATCAAAAGCACAAACGCGACCATCAAAGTGATCTGAAAGCCCACAGAAAAAAGGTTCATCTGAGGTGCCGAGCGACCCAAGATGCCCAAAGCAAAATTCACAATGAACAGTGTGATGACCATGGGCAGCACCATAAGCAAGCCATAGGCAAACACCGCGCCACCAAGCTTGAGCAAGTCCTGCATCCAAACACCCGAAAAATCAAAGGTCAGCGCCACCGGGATGACCTCAAAGCTGCGCGCCAAGGCAGAAAGCATAAGCAAGTGCCCGTTGATGCCGATGAACACCATCAAAGCAACATACTGAAAAAAGCGAGACAGAGGATCACCAAAAGAGCCGGCCTGCTGGTCATAGACGGAGGCAAAGGACAAACCCGAGCTCAAGCCCACAACCCCACCAGCCACCTCCGAAGCACCATGGGCAAGACGCATTGCCGCACCCATCAACAATCCAATTGAAAGCTCTCTGGCAGCAATGGCAATGCCCGAATAGTCAAAGACCATACTTGGGTCGTAAACCGTCACCATAGGGGCCATCAAAAATGAGACCACCAAAATCAAGGATGCCTTGACCGCCATGGGAATGGCACCATGAGAGACGAAGGGCGCCACCATGAAGATTCCGCTGATTCTGCACATCGGCCAAAAAAAGGTCGATATCCAATGAGCCAGCAGCTGGGTATCAATCTGGAGCACGGTCAGCTGCCAATAATCTCTCTGAAGTTGGTAAAGAAATGCTTCACCAACTCAATCATGGAGTCCATCATCCATGGTCCAGCAATGAACAGGAACAAGGAAATGGCCAACAACTTGGGGACGAAGGACAGAGAAGCCTCCTGAATTTGCGTTGCAGCCTGAATGACACCCATAAAAAGCCCCACCAGCAAAGCTACAACCAAAATCGGCAATGCCAGCTTAAGCATCCAGAAAATGCCATCTCTGGCAAAAGACATTGCAACATCTTCCATGGCTTGACCTCCTATGCTCAAGTAAACGAGTCAGCCAATGAGCCGATGAGCAGCGTCCAGCCGTCGGCCAGCACGAAAACAAGCAACTTCAAAGGCAATGCCACCATCGCCGGAGGCACCATCATCATGCCCATACTCATCAAGGCTGATGCCACCAACAAGTCAATCACCAAAAATGGGATGAACACCATAAAGCCAATCAGAAAAGCCGTCTTGAGCTCGCTGGTCACAAATGCAGGCACCAGAACACGCATAGGAGTCTGCTCGGGTTCATCAATGGTGACATCAGCCAGCTTGGCAAACAGAGAGATATCCCCTTGTCGTGTTTGCTTGAGCATGAACTCTCGCAGCGGAACGGAGGCCCCCTCAATGGCCTGAGAAGCAGAATACTTGCCGTCAGCGTAAGGCTTGTAGCCTTGGGCGTACATCTTGTCGAATGTCGGACCCATCACAAAGAAGGTCAGCACCAGCGAAAGGCCAACAACGACCTGATTGGGCGGCACACCCTGCGTTCCAAGCGCCTGACGCAGCAAGCTCAGCACGATCACGATTCGTGTAAAACCCGTCATCATCAGCAGCACCGTAGGCAACAGTGTCAGGCCAGTCATGATGAGCATAGTCTCCACTGAAACAGAGTAGCTCGTCGTCGCCGTCGATGAAAGACCGTCTGCATCGCGCATGACAGTCTTTGCACCCCCAAGGGGGAGTGTCTGAGCACTCGCAGCAAGCGAATACATCATGAAGAGCAGAAATGTCCAAAGGCCCTTGAGGCCGGATTTACGCAATGGATTCAAGATGTTTTAACCTCTTTATAGACCGCCATGAAGCTGCGATTGCCGGCCGCACGGCCCTCCGGCGCCTGCGTCGAAGAATCCACCGCAGCAGGCTCTTGCTTGGCAAGAGAGCCTCCAAGCTGGACACTCACACCATCATCGCTCACAGGCTCCACAACAGAGCTCAAACGATTGAGCGTTGCCGCAGCAGCCACAATCTGATCGCTGACCGCCATAGCCTCTCGGGAAGCAACACTCACCGCCTGAGCGGGGTCAGGAAAACCGTCTCCATCGAGCACGACCTCAGCGCCCGCCTCAGCCTGAGCGGGCGCTGAGGTCGCCAGAGAATCAACTGGCACACCCGCCGCATCATCCACCCTAGCCTCTTCGTGCTCTGACGCAACACTGCGCAAAGCATCACCGACCAAAGACGCGACAGCGACAGGAGGCAGAGACTGTGAGCGCTCAGACACCAAAACACCTGCAGCAGGAACAGGCACCCGCTCGGTCAGCGGCTGACCACCCTTGTGAAGCTGTGCCAGCGTGGTCAGCCCGTTAGAACCAGAGCCCACAACAATCCAGCTCTCACCCACCTCGAGCACGCAAACCCTGTCGCGCGCGCCCATGGACACCGAGCCAACCACGCGCAAAGACTGAGAATCCTTGTCTCGCCCAAGGTGAGCCAATATGCCGCCGGCGGCGCCCATGCGGGTCTGCAGAGACCCAAAAAATCGTTGAAGCGCTGTTTTTTTCATCGTGTCGATCCGCTCTAAGTTGTCAAGCTCATTGGCGCAGTCGCATCGAGCGAGAAAGCCAAACAGCCTAAATGTCACAGTTGTGTTTTGAGGATTATATACGCGACTTCTTTACGACAATCGCCTAAATAAACAAAGCCGGGAGGCAAATCCCGGCTTTGTTGTTTACTGCATGATGAATGTGGTAAATAGTATTCCCTTTAGCATTTTCCGATGCTCTGGAATCAGCGATTTACGCACAGCCTTACGGATATCCTCGCGCAAGGCCTCCCTGCCCTCGTGGGTAGAAACATCTTGCGCCGTCACACTGGAGAGGCGCATCAAAATGGCATTGCGAACATCCGGGATGTAAGGCATGACAAAGTCAGGCGTACCACCCTTGTTGTCCTTGGAGGCGAACTTCAAGGCAAGGCCGATTTGCAAAAACTTCTCAGCCTCGACAGGTTGAATGTTGGCCGTAAAGATATCCAGCTGAACAACAATGGGATTGACGACCGGGCCATCTTCAGAGCCATCTTCGGGCGCGGCATCCGCCTGCTCCTCGCCATGCTTGGCTGCCTTGGCTTCTGCCGCAGGCTCGTGCGCTGCAGACTTCTTGGAGAAGAAATACCCACCCCCTCCGCCCGCAGCAAGCATGAGCACTGCAACCAAAATCAAAATCAGCTTGTTTTTGCCACCCTTCTTTGGGGCGTCATCTTGTTTTGCTTCCTCAGCCATTTTCACTCTCTCTTAATAAAAAAATCAGCCCTCGAGCTCTTCCTCTGCAAGATAAAAGCCCGAGCCTCTGCGGTCTTCACCACGGCGCTGCTCCTGCTGCTGCGAATGACCTTTATTCTGGTTTTTAGCGAAGTCGTTTTGCGCATTGAAGCTTGCCATGGAGTCCTTGACTTCAACTTTCGACAAGACAATACCCGCCTCCGACATAGAGCCATCAAGGGTCTTAAGGCTTGATTGCAGAACATCCCTGACCTCTTGATAAGGACTCGAGAACTCCACATCCACCTTGCCCATACCCATGCCCACGCGAATATCGACCGGACCGAGGCGCTCAGGGTTGATTTTCACCACCGCCTCAGCCACACCATCCCTCATCATGACAACAACGTGCTTGGCCATAGCCTTAGACCAAGCCTGAACATTGGCCAAGGGCTCATCAACACTGGCCTGCATGGGCGCAGCAGGAGCAGACGACTCTTGCGCGCGAGCGCGCTCGATAGCCTGCAGCCAAGAAGAAGGCTGCGCCGGTTCTTGAGGCTTAGACGCAGACACAGAAAAAGCAGGCGAGCCACCAGCTTCAGACTTGGCCACCGAAGACTCCGGCGCACTCGAAGTCGATTGCACATCCGAATCCTCGGAAACCGAAGCAGGCGGCAACGACTTCAATGCAGAGGACACAAGAGGAGAAACAGCTTGCTCGACACTGGCCGGCGGCACTTTGAAGGCAGCTTGTCGCTTAACACGCGAAGGATTTTCAACAGGCTCGTCAGCCACAGCCAAAGATTGCTCTGTGTTTTCCAGCCCACGAGCCAGCGCCTGCTCAGTCAAGCGCCCAAAATTATTATCAAGACCGGCGGCTGGCGGCTCCACGGGCTCCGCAAGCGGCTGAGCAGCACCAAGCGCCTGAGGCTCAAGAGGGGTTTGATGCGCCTGAACGCTCACCTGCCGCGCATCCTGAGGAGCTGGCTGTTGCCATGCCGCCGCAGCAGCAGCATCCAAAAGACCCTGCAGCGAAGAATCAGATGGATTCAATGAGGCCAGCTCAGCACCTTCGACAAGAGGCTCTTTCAACTCACCATCTTCAGAGGGCAGCTCAGGCGCCGCACTCAACACAGACAGGGGCGTACCCGCCTCTTGCATCACCTGCATCAAAATACCAGAAAAGCCCCCAGAAGCTTGCGCATCAGACGATGCAGGCTCTGCTGCGCGATTGACAGCTGAAGTCTTCGTTGGTGCAGTCGATACATTCATCAAAACGGGCTCTCTGTTCAGTCTTCTTGCCTTGAAGCGGCGGTACAGTTGAATTCATCCAAAAGCTTCGCCTCACGGCGAAGCTCTAGCCTTTCAAGCTTTCGCTGCTCTATCTCTACAAGTTTGTCATACTTCTTGATATCTCGCAGGCAAACAAGCGCCTCCTGACGAGCTTGCTCCAGCAGCCTATCCAAGGAAGCCAGCTCCTGCCTCTGATCGTCAATTCCCTTTTGAACCCTAGAGTAAAAAGACCTCGAGCCAGCAACGACCAAAGGATTGAGCGGCCGGTTAGCATGGCGCGCGGAAAAACCAGAATCCGCATCATCTTGGTAAGAAAGCAAAGCCGCAAGCATCTCCGAGCAGCGATTTCGCCTTTCCTGCAAAAGCGCCATTCGCCGCTCAATAACGTCAAGATCCGCCTGCCGCTTGCGAGCCATCAATGGCCATACCAATTTCGCCATCAGACCAAATCACCCACCAAAGAGGATAGACCAGCCACCCCCTCATCAAAGCCGCAACGGTCCTTGATGCCTTGCTTGATAAATGAGCGCATACCCTCGATGCGCTCGATGGCCGCATCAATGTCGCGGTCTGCTCCGCGACTGTAGGCGCCAATGTTGATGAGGTCACGGGACTCCTCGTACTTGGAAGAGAGCGTCTTGAATTTCATCGCCATAGAAAGATGGCGACCAGCCACCACGTGGGGCATGATCCGTGAAATCGAAGCACCTGCATCAATTGCCGGAAACTGACCCGCTTCCGCCAACCGTCTGGACAAAACAATGTGACCATCCAGAACGGCACGAGCAGAATCAGCAATAGGGTCTTGCTGATCATCCCCCTCCGACAGGACTGTATAAAAAGCCGTGATAGAACCACTGCCAACGGCGCCATTTCCTGCGCGCTCGACCAAGGCCGGAAGTTTTCCAAACACGCTTGGAGGGTAACCCTTTGTGGCCGGAGGCTCGCCAGAGGCCAAAGCAATCTCTCGCTGCGCCATCGCATAGCGCGTCAGCGAGTCCATGATGAGCAACACATTGGCCCCACGGTCGCGAAAATACTCGGCAATAGCGGTGGCGCAAGCGGCGCCATGCAAGCGCATCAAAGGGTTTGTATCAGCCGCAGCCGCAACAACAACCGACTTGGCCAATCCATCTTCGCCCAAAATATCGTGAACAAATTCCTTGACCTCGCGACCTCGTTCGCCAATAAGGCCAACGACGACCACATCCGCCTTCGTGTGTCGCGCCATCATTCCAAGCAAAACACTCTTACCAACACCCGAGCCAGCAAATAAGCCCATTCGCTGACCACGGCCGACCGTATACAGCGAATTGATGGCGCGCACACCAACGTCCAAAACACAATCAATAGGCGCCCGCACCATAGGATTGATGGCCGGCCCATACAAGGGAACACGAGCAGAGGCGACAACGGGCCCTAGGCCGTCAATGGGTTGCCCAATACTGTCGATGACACGCCCCAGCAAAGCATCGCCAACTGGGACTGTGCGGACTCCGGAGAAGGCCACCGAAGACAATCGAGCACGAACTCTGGCCCCCGGAAACAAGCCACTTGCGCTGGCAAAGGCCATCAAACGAACCCCAGAACCATCAAACCCCACGACCTCAGCCTCCACCCAACCCTCAGTGGAAGACTCAATCTGACAAGCCGCGCCAACCGGCAACAATGGTCCTGTCGCGTCAAGCAAAAAACCTGAGGTGCTGAGCAACCTTCCCTCAAGACACATGTCCTCAGAACGCTCTATGCGATTGGAAATATCCAGAAAATCAATCATCACAAAGCGCCGCGCAAAGCATCCTTGATGGACGAGAGCTTTTCATCAACTGTGGCCCGAATCTCACCACCACCGTGAACTATCAGAAAATCACCAGCACGCAGCGAGGGGTCGGCAACAATTTCAGAAACCAGAAGGCCAGAAGCGCGCAAAGCAGAGCCAAGCCTTGACTCCAATGACTCCAAATCAGCGCAAGACAAGCGAATGGAAACAGAAGATCCCGAAGTGCAAAACCGAGCAGCGCGGGAGACTCGCTCCATGAGCTCATCAGCCGATAGCGTCTGCACCGACTCAAGCAACTGCTCCAAAACGCTCCGAAACCCGCCCTCATAGCGCTCGGTCAAGTTCTTCAGAAAGTCGTCAACGCCATCGAACAACGACTGAATAGACTGAGTCTGCTGCTCAGCATCAGACAAGCCTTTTGCGAAACCCTGAGAAAAACCATCCTCATACGCCCTGCGGCGGATCTGCTCGACCTCAGCCAAGGTCGGCAACACAATCTCCTCCGCCTGTGGCGCTTGCGAAAACGACTGAAACTGAGCCGCAGCAAAATGCGCTGAGCCACCCGAGTGAATCACAGCCCCGCGCTTCAAAGCATCTCCTCACCCTTGCCGGCCAGAACAATTTCGCCCTTCTCAGCCTTATCCAGAACCATTTTCACCACCTCTTTCTGGGCAGCCTCAACATCGGCCAACCGCATCGGTGGCATCGATGACATCTCATCCTGAATCATCTCGGTCTGGCGACTGGACATGTTCTTGAAAATCTTGTCTTTGATTTCCTGCTTAGCACCCTTGAGCGCAACAATGAGCGTCTTTTGCTCCAAGTCGCGCAGCAAGTTACGCATACCCGCATCATCGACACCCATGATGTCGTCGAACACGAACATCTCGTCCAGAATCTTCTGGGCCAAATCGCCGTCGATGGCTTTGATGCGGTCGATCATCTTCTGGTCTTCGCCCGTCGGCAGCTTACCCAGCATCTCTGCCGCCAAACGCACGCCACCGCGTACATTGGACTTGTCCGTGACCGGCCCCTTAACAATGCGACTGAGCGCATCATTGATATCCTCCAGCGCCACCGGATTGACATCCTCCAGCAACGCGATTCGAAGGATCACATCATCACGCACGAGATTGGGCAGCATCGTGAGAATTTGCGCCGACTGGTCCGTATCCAGATGCGCAAGAATCACAGAGATGATCTGCGGGTGCTCTTCGCCAAGCAAACTGGCAATGGATTGAGCATCCATCCATTTGAGGTCTCTAAATCCTTCGTTCTCTTCAGAATTCAGAATCCTTGATATGACCGCCTTGGCTCGCGCAGGCCCCAGCATGCGGGTCATCACAGAACGCACATAGTCCTGCGAGCCCTTGCCCATCGAGGCAACATCGGAGACCTCACGATGGAACTCGCCGAGCACCTTGTTGGCCGCCTCTTTGTCGAACTTCTTGATCTCGGCAATCGATTTCCCGATTTTTTGCACCAGACTCGGGTCGAGTCGAGACATGATTTCGGTAGCCGCCTCCTCACCAATCGAGTACAGGAGCAGCGCCGCCTTCTTGTATCCATCCATCGGCTCGCTCATGCGGCATCTCCCTCTTCAACCCACTTTCTGACCACATCGGCAGCCGCATCAGGCGCCTGCTTGGCAATAGTAGAAACCTGCGCCTTCTTCTTCTTAAAGTCCTCGGACAGCATCTCTTCCGTCACCTCCTCGGAAGCCTCCAAACCACCTGTTGAGGACGGACGAGGCAGACCATCAGGCCCCACCACGGCGGCAGCGCCTGACGCCGACGCGGCCGCAGCAACTCGAGAGGTCTCCTTGGGGTCAGCCAAGAACGCGCGAAGCATGGGGCGAATGAAGCCAAAAATCGCGTACAAGGCCAAAATCAAGGCCCCCAGACTCTTGCCAACCGTTGTGGCCAAAGAAACGATTTCAGGGTCCTGCCAGAAAGGCAGAGGAGGAATTTCCTCCTTGACCTGCGGGACAAACTCAATATTGGCCACCTCAACGGAATCCCCACGGTCAGAGCGGAAGCCAACCACATCCTGAACGAGCTTCTTGGCTTTATCAAGCTCCTCTTGGGTCAGCGGCTTTGTAATCGGCTTACCCTGCTCGTCTGCAGTAGTACGGTGATTGAGCAGCACAGCCACAGAAACTCGACTCACCGCACCAGTCGCCCGCTTGGTATGACGCACCGTGCGGTCGACTTCGTAGTTTGTTGTTGAAGTCTTGCTGCGCGGACCGGCCGCCGAGGAAGATGCCATCAAGTTAGCAGGCAACGGAGGCAGCGCCGGCTTGCCATCAGGTCCGGGCGGCAAACTCTCAGGAGCCGCCCCAGAGCCCGGAGGTGTATTGGATACCGCCCCCGGAACACCGCCAACAGGAGCTGAAGAATTGCTATTTTCAGCAGACTGCATCGAGCGAATGGAGCTCTTGCTGGGGTCTGAATTTGGAGTAAACAGCTCCTGAGTTTCCTCAACCTTGCCAAAGTCAATCTCGGCACGAACTTTCGCCTGAACATTCCCCTTGCCAACAATGGGCTCGAGAATGCTTGTAATTTCCTTGACGTAGTCCGACTCAATCTTGCGCTGATAGGGAATCTGTCGCGCATCCAGCGCCGCAACATCGCTCTCATCGCCACCGTACAAATGCGTCCCATTCTGGTCCAAGATGGTCACCGCATCTGCACGCATATTCGGAACCGCCGCCGCAACCAAGTTAGCGATACCGGCGACTTGAGAGCGCTCAAGATTTCGTCCAGAAGCGATGCTCAAAAAGACAGAAGCAGAGGGCTTGAGCGCCTCCTTCACAAAGACCGTCTGCTTAGGCACAGACAAGTGAACCCGAGCAGCACTCACATACTGAATCGAGGAAATGGTTTTTGTGAGCTCCCCCTCCAATGCGCGCTGATAGTTCACGTGCTCGGCAAAGTGAGAAATCCCAAACTTTTGGTTCTCCATCAACTCGAATCCAACCGTGCCACCCTTTGGCAAACCTTGGGTAGCAAGCTTCATTCGCGCACTGTGCACGAACTCCGAAGGCACCAAGATGGATGAGCCGCTGTCCGAGTATTTGTACGGAACCTTCATGGCATCCAACTGAGCCACGATGGAGCCACCATCCTGATCTGTCACATTGGAAAAAAGCACCTTATATTCAGCGCTGCCTGAGTACAACACCCCCATCGCCAATGCAGCAACCAATGAAGCAGCGCCAATGGCTCCAGCAATCTTCTGCTTGGAGGTCAATCTATGCCAAAAAGTTTTATCTTTTTCGATTTCTGACATGCGCTATTTTTTCTGTTTTGTTAACCAGATAAGTGCTGAAACTAGCCTTGATCCCGGCCAATTTCACCAACGAAACGACCAGAGCTATCTAGCCTACTTGAGCGATTTTAATTCAAATTTCACCCCCTCGTTCGCAAAACACTTTTTTTAAGATGCCTCTGAAAAAAATTAAAGCTCTGACAAATTCAACAGAAGTGTTTGTCCATGCACAATTCCATGACTTAGGCTAAATTAGTGATGTCAAACAACCTATTGTGAGCACAAATTGAACAAGATATCGATGCTTGAGCCATCAGGCTATCTCAGCCAAGTACCCAACATCACCCCCGCAAACGGAGCAAAGCAAGCCTCTGGCGTTAACTTCTCGGATGTGATCAAAAGCGCCCTGAGCGAAGTCAGTAGCGCAGAAATCAAGGCTAGCGAAATGAACCTTGCGCTGCAATCGGGGGAAGACATCCCAATCCACCAAGTCAGTCTGGCCATGCAAAAAGCCTCATTGGCATTTCAAACCATGAATGCAGCGCGCACACGACTTGTGCAAGCCTATCAATCAGTCATCAACATGAACATCTGAATCAGAAGGCCAAATGAAAAATGCGCATCTCGGATGCGCATTTTTTTTGACTTGGCCGGCAAATCAGACCGACTTAGTCCCCTCTTTCCACGCCCCACCAATCGAAGCCAGCAATTCACGCGCCTCAACCAACAAGCTTTCATCCTTGTGCAAGTTGGCCTTCAACAAGGTGGTCGACACATAGGTATAGAGATTGGAAAGGTTGACCGAGACCTCGTTCTTGGGGTCGACCTTCAAACAGCCCTGCAATCCATCCACAACAATGGCATTGGCTTTCCCAATAGACTGCCCCATAGCGACCATATCACCGTCGCGCAAAGCAACAATCGCCTTCCCAATCGCAGTATTAGCGCCTTCAAAAAGAAGTTCAATGAGCTTTTGAGGAGAGGCCGCCGCCACCTTGGACTCAAGCCCGACCTTTTGATATGCGCGAACACCCGTAACAACTTGATTCATGCAGTTTCCAATTAGTTGCTGCTATTTGAATTCGAAATGGAAGCCAAGGAACTCTTGAGGCTTGCCATCGTGACTTGCATGGATGATAACGCAGCATCCAATCTCGAGTATTTGTTGTACAAAGTTGCCTCAATTTTCGGCAAACGAGCCTCCATGGCCGCCAGCTTCTTCTTCTGGCTGGCCTGCAATCTCGTCAAGCCATCAGTCCTTGATCCCAGCACGCCATCCGAGGACAGAAAGTCCGCCACCTTGTCGTACACAAGATCCATCACACCCTTGGTGCCAGACGCCCCCGCCAAAAGGTGTTGAACCTTGCTGTAATCGTCCTGAATCACCGACTTGGCGACATCCTCATCCAGACTGAGCGCGCCATCTTTCTCGAACTTAATCCCCAACATCGTCAGCTGCTTCAGGCCAACAGGACCAGATTCAGAAACCAGTGTTTTGCGCAGCCCATACACGATATTTACGATGCCCAATTCACCCTTGAGCACCCCAGTCGTTTCAGGCCCAACAGGAGCCACAGCATTGATATGCGAACGCAAGGTGTTGTAGCCATCCACAAAGCTCTTGAGCTTCTCCAGCAACCCAGAAGTATTTCCAGACACAGTCACAGAGACAGGAGCAGTCGTAACAGCCTTCATGGTGTAAGTGATGCCAGAAAGGCTCACCGTAGCCGATTTGCTCGTCCCTACCACCCCATTGAGCGTGTAACTGTAGTCAGCAGCAGCCGCAGCCTCCTGCATACCCGCGCGCACCTTATCAAAGGTAAAGTTATCGGTATCCGAGCTGGCGACACCAACAGCTGAGAGCTTCATCGCCTCAGACGCACCCGCCACCTTGGACGTCAGCACCAGACGGCTTCCCAAAGCATCCGTCTCCACGCTGGCCAAAACCGAGGAAGAGGCGGTAGAGGCATTGATTTCAGAGACCAAGGCGTCCAACGACTTACCCGTCAAATCAATATCCACGGCAGCGCTAGAGGCCTTCGCCGTAAACGCAGCGCCGGCCCAAGAACCCAGCTCCAAGCGAACGACACCCGAAAGCCCCATGTCGGCCGAAGAGCCCGAAAAAATGGCGCTTTTGAGCACCTGCTTTGCCGGCAATCCATCAACACTAAAAGAACCGGTCCCTGCCACCGGAGTGCCACTGACAGAAACACCAACAAGAGCCGAATTGCTCGACTCCACAGTAAAAGAAGCTTTCGACACCTTCTCAGGCGTCGAAAGCGCATTAGCCGCACTTTGCAGCGTAGAAAGCTTTGACTTGAGGTTGCCAAGCGCAGAAATCTTCGATTGAGTCGACGTTATCTTGTTGTTCAGCTTGTTGTATGGAGCCTTCTCCAGAGACATCAGCTGAGTCACAAGCGTCTGCACATCTATCGCACTTCCACTACTGGTAATCGCAGTCATAAAACCACCCTATCCGTTCAAACTTTTTCGTTGAGGAACAAACCTGAAGTCAGTGATTTTAGGGCTTTCGCCAATTCAAGCATCTCCTTCGTCGGCAGCTGACTGATGACCTCTTTGGTCTTCGAGTCCACCACCTTGACGATGAAGCGGCCAGTTTCCTCGTCAACCGAGAAAGAAAGATCACTTTGCAGATTGGCCATCGACTTGTTGGCCTCGTCCACTACTTTGAAAAGCTCTTCACGAGCAACCTTTGAACGGACCTCGTCGCCAGCACCACCAGCGCCAAGCCACTCTTTAGGATTTGGCAGCTCAGTACCAGTTTTTTTGGCCGACTGGACCGGTTTTTCGGTAGCTTGACCACGAACAGGCTGACCAGCCCCGCCGACCACTGGCACGGAGGAAGAATTTACGGGTTGAATCATCGCAGTCTCCTTGTATCAATCAAAAAAGGGGTGGGGCAAAGCCCACCCCTTTAGACCAAGACCGTCGTCGATCAGCCGCGCAGGAGCGACAGAACCGAGTTGGGCATCTGGTTGGCCTGAGCCAGCATGGCGGTGCCAGCTTGCTGCAGGATCTGGTTGCGAGTCATCTTCGCAGTCTCAGAAGCGTAGTCGGTGTCCATGATGCGACCACGAGCAGCTTCGGAGTTCTCGTACTTGACCGAGAGGTCAGTCACGATGCGCTCGAACTTGCTCAGGTTAGCACCCAGCTCAGCACGACCCGTGTTCACAGCGTCCAAAGCGGTGTCGATGGCCGTGATGGCAGCCGAAGCACCGGTAGAGATGTCTTCTGCAGTCAGGTCAGCATCAGCGCTGAAGTCGTTGGTGAGGGTGATGGTGCGGGTATCGCCAGAGTTGGCACCAACTTGGATGTCGGCAGTGCCGCCAGCCAAAACAGTCACACCGTTGAACTTAGCGCCGGCCACAACCTTGTTGATCTCGTCAGCCAGCTCTTTGAATTCCGACTGCAGGTTGGCAAGGTCACCAGCACCGTTGGTGCCGTTGGCAGCCTGCACAGCCAGTTCACGCATACGCTGCATGTTGTCGTTCACGCTACCCAGAGCAGCGTCAGACACTTGCAACAGCGAAATGCCGTCGTTGGTGTTGCGGATGGCCGAAGAGAAACCACGAGATTGAGCTTCCAGACGCGTAGCGATGGCAAGGCCGGCAGCATCGTCTTTGGCGCTGTTCACGCGCAGGCCAGAAGACAGGCGCTGCACAGAGGTTGCCAGAGCAGATTGCGAACCAGACAGGTTACGCTGAGCATTCAGGGAAGCGACATTGGTATTGATTCCAAGCATTTTTTTCTCCAATTTGAAAGGGACGCCAGACCATCTGGCCTTCTGGAAGAACCGGAATTGGCTCCCCCATAAGGTTTATTTCGTCCACCAAATTGGGTTTTATAGGGCTCAACCAAAAAAAAATAAACAAAAAAACAAAAAAACAAATAAAAAAATCAAGCCAAGCAGATTTCAGGCCGGATGAAATGGTATCCCTGCAGCAAGCTCACGCCGCTTTTGGCAAGCCGAAGGGCCGTTTTTTCATCCTCAACGCCCTCTGCGATCACCTCAAATCCAAGAATTCTTGAAAAATTTAAGACGCCCTCTAAGAATGAGACCGCGCCCCCCTCGCCCGCCATGAATTGACGAACAACCTGAATATCTAATTTCACAAAGTCAGGCCGGACGATCTCTATGATTTCCAAATTTTTATGAAATCCAGACCCGAAGTCATCCAAAGCTATTAGCGCTCCTGCATCTCGAATCAATTGCATCTTATTGGCACAACACTCCCAGTCATTAACCTCAGAAGTCTCCGTCAATTCAACACATATACGCGACGAGCCACGCAAGGAAAGAAGCCAAGAAACCAAGCTACGAAAAACCGAATGGCGCAATACATTGATGGTTGATGCCGAAAGGTTGACACCATGAACACCGTCACAACCCCTAGCAAACAACACCACACGCTGCATCACATGCAAGTCGATAGGCCACGCCAAACCGCAGGACTCCGCCATCTCCAAAAGCGATGTGGGCGTTGACAAAACACCATCGAGCGACTGCTCACGCAGCAAATATTCGTAGTGGTCAGACGGTTGAAAAGCCTTGAAGCCATCAGTACTTTCCCAAAGACGCTGACGGACAAGTTTCAAGCGCCCACTCACGAGCGCATCAGCCACCCGGTTGGCAACAACATCCGGCTCAAAGCCATGAAAGTCGGTCACACCGAGTGCCCCAACCTCAAGACAGAGGCCGATTTGGCGCCAGAGACATGACTGAGCCTGTACTTCACACCATCATTGCCTTGGCGAAAAACCAGCTCCGCCATATCTTGATCGCCATACATCACCACATGCTCTGGCTCTTGACGATTGGCAGACTGATTGCCCAAAGCGATGGTTCCAGACAGATACCGAGGAACATCATTCATGGAGCGCGCGCTATCAGAGGCCTTAAAAGCCTTGTAGTGCTGCACAAATGCTTTTTCTACAAACGGAACTTCTTGCTCACGGATATGACAGAGCTTGACCCAGCCGCCCATGTTGCTGATGACAGCATGAATCACAGGGTCATCAAAGCAAATAGATGAGTAATCTCCCACCTCGCGGATGGCATTGATAACCTTCATCCAAGCCACAGAGGCACGGTCAGTCGGGTCACCATCGATGATGGTCACGATATCTGCGGGTTTAGGCATGTAAACCGAGGTGGAGAGGTGCTTTTGAAACGCACCAACAATCTGGTCACGCGAGTAACGAGACAAGATAGCCATCCAGATGGCCTTAGCATCATCGGTCATGGGCCGCGCACCATAAGTCGATGTGCAGGCATCCAAATATTGCAGGATCTCTTGTTGATTGGACTTCTTCACCATTTTTAGTTTCCTTCAATCTTTTCGGCCACTTCAGCGAGGCATCACATCTTGAACATCATCGGAACGGCCAGCAGCACGCTGAGAGGAGCGAATCCTGCTAATGACCTGCTCATGATTGGGCGCACTGTCAGTTGAAAACCGCTCTTGATTGGATTTCTTCCACAAATCAAGCCAAGCGCGTTGCTCATTGATGGGCTTAGCCCGTATGCGTTTGGCCGTAGATTCACTTTGCGAGGAAAGCGCATACTGCAACTCCTCCCGAAAAAGCATCTGATCCAAGTCTTCTGTCGGTGCAGCCACCAAATTAGCAGGCAACACCTCCACATAGGGTGAAGCGGCATGAACATCCAACACGCCTGCGACCTGAGCCGGGAAATACCGAACACCGAGGCGGCGGCACAAATCAGCCTGCGTCGGAATCATGCCCAACATGCGCTGCGACACGACCCAACTTTGAACCTCAGAGGAGCGCGGGTCCTTGGTGTGAAAGTCATACAGCTCTTTTTTGGTTGCGTACACCACGCTGGCAGCAAGCTCGGCATCAGAAAGCTCAACTTGCTCGTTCCACATCTGCCCATTGAGGTATGTCGTAGCGTTGGCCACGAAGCGACCACCTTGGTCATTCCACTTTCTCGAATAACGACGAATGGCAATGTCAGCCATGATGCGCTCAAAAGTGTCAACATCAGGAGCGAGCCTCAAATACGCCTTTCTAGCGTCAGACACCCCGCTCTTTTTAGGGTATTGAGCCCAAAACTTCTCAAAGTCATCCAGCACTGAGGGCTCGGGCACGGAGCGCACCTCGGCCGGCTGCGCCGGGCCATCGAACAGCGGCAACCCCACCGGCTGCGCCATGAACTCAGAGCGAACAGCAAAAGCGCCTTTGGCTTTTTCAGCACCCACCCTTCTCTTGGGCGTATAAGGCATCAAACAGCGGATAGGGCCACCTTCTCGTGTTTCCTGCCACCCCTCCATCACCCTGTCCCTGATCGCCGCCCAGCGCTCTTCGCTTAAGCCCAGAATCCGAGCAGCCGAAGCGAAGCCTCCAACAAGCTGCATGTCACTTTGACTGGCAATGGCAAAAAGGTGCGCGCGCATCCCGACTACATCCCACCCAACTTGCTTTGCTGCAATAGGTGAGCAGTAGTGCTCAAGGTAGTCTCTGAAGCGAGATATGTTCATAGGTCAACGCGGTTTCATTGGTTTTTATAAATCGTGTATCAATGGTACACCATACAACCCTGCCTCTCAACATTTCTTGCCCCTAGACCTCAAAAATGTTTTCCTGCGTGTCTTCAGTACAACACCTCATCATTGGTGACCCCTTGTCTTTTGAAAAACACCTCTATCAATTGGGTTCCCATCTCATCATCTGGTTCGCGTAGCGAATCAGGGCTGTCCGGGTTAGATGGGTTACCAATATTGATTACCATTGATTACTCACGTTTACAGAGGCGAATTCTCATTTGAAATCATGGGGTTAGCTCATTTTTCGTTCCTCAAAAACTATCGAAGCGTTCCTCAGACACTATCAAAGCGTTCCTCTGATACTATTTAGGCGTTCCTCAGACACTATCAAAGCGTTCCTCAGACACTATTTTGCGTTCCTCAAACACTATCAATTTGTTCCTCAAAGGCGACGGATAGTTGATAGCATCTGAGGAACGCTTTTGCTCTCCGTATGACAAAGATTGTTCGATACATCAAGGCATCTGATCTTCCTATTGGCGAGCCATTAGCGATGGATATCGTTGACCGGCATGGTGGTTTATTGCTCAAGGCTGGGACGATTTTGAGCGACAGAGCGCTCTCTCTCATCGTTGGTCGCGGGGTACTCTGGAGTGATTCCGAGGCGGGTGCTGCTGAGAATTCAGACAGTCTTTTGCCGGCCGGCTCGGTCAAATCTGACAAGCCTGTTGCTGCACTTTATTTGGAATTTTGCGAGCAGCTCGATTGGATATGCCGGGATCTGATTCATCGCCCAGATGTCACTGGGTTCGAAAAAGTTCTTCACGATCTGGCGGAGCGAATTCACCAGACCTATTTGCGGCACCCATCCCAATTGGTTGCTCAAATTCTTCATGCCGAAGTAGCTCAAAGATTTTCCGTTCGGCAGCAAATCAATTGCTGCATCTTGGTCGCGGCCATGTCTTTGGTTTCCGGGAAATCTACTCAATTCCGCAAAGTTTGCCAAGTTGCCGCCTTGTCCATGAATATTTCCATGATGGATGTTCAAGATAAGCTTGAGCAACTGCCAGTGGCTATTCCGGATGCTGTTGCCGAGTTGTTGCGCACTCACCCAAAACGCTCTGCCATGGTTTTGAAGGGGTTGGGGGTTGAGGATTTCGACTGGATAGAGACTGTTTTGCAGCACCATGAGCGCTACGATGGCAGTGGTTATCCCTTTGGTTTGAAGGCAGGCCGTATTCGAGCTGAGGCTGGCTATTTGTATGTCGCTGACTTGCTGGTGGCGCGCCTGAGAACGGCAGCTAAACGCTCAGACAAGGACCCGAAAGCGGTCATCAAGCAGCTCTATGACACGGACCGCGCCTCATTGGAGCCTAACGCTCTGCTGGCCGCCACGTCCGTTTTGGGGGTCTATCCACCCGGTAGCTTTGTTCGTCTCTTAAATGGAGAGATAGCTGCTGTGACCAGCACGCGTGGCAATCAACTCACGCCCAAGGTTTTGTCTCTGCTTACAGGGACTGGAAAGCCCATATCTCCGCCTGTTTGGCGTGATACTGCGGCTTCAGAGTTCGCTATCAACGCACCTTTGCCACTGGGAGTCTATGGCTTGAAAATCATCCCTGAGTCGGCTTGGTCTGGCGAGATGTGTTGAGGTTCCACTTCAGAGGAATAACCCTCACGCGATTGTCTTCGGTCATTTGCCAATCGATGATTTGGCGATGATCTTTCATTGAAGACAGGTACTCTCGAATCCGCATCTTGAACTTTCGCCGCGCAGCAGGGTTGGCGTCCGCATACCCGCTAAGCTTCATCAGGCGATCAAGAGGCACCCCCATGGAGCCATCGTGGCTTGAAAAGAAGCTGTGCAACCACTTGGCTAGTGGGGTGCTTATCTCTTTTCGATGTTCCCAGCTAAAGCGCGTGAAATCGTTGTTGCTGAAGAGTCGAAAGAGCTCAGGATTGATTTCTACCACCCAATCGCTGCGCAGTTGCTCACCTTGCATGTTGTCACGCATCGCGCTGGATTTGATGAAGGAGCCGTGGTACTTCAAGACCTCTTCGCTCCCGTCTTTTTTCTTGGATTGGATGACGATGCTGATGACGCCCATCTGCAGTCGAAGGATGATTTTCTCCAAGCGGCTGTAGCTGTCCTTGTTGCGTGACCAATCCATGTCTCGGATGAGGTGCATAGGGCATACATGCACTTTGGTATGGCTGGGCTGGCCGCGCACGATGTGCAGTAATTCCATCATCAAGTCGAGATCGTCTTGGCGCAGCTCCTCTCCCCTGAAAAGCATTGAGTAGTTGCCGTAGGTTTCCACGTGCAATGGCTCTTTGGCTGAATAGTATTTGCGCTTGTTTTTGTTGTTGCCAACGCTGAAAAGCGCGCTGCGCAGGAAGACGTTCGGAAGCTGTCGCAGATTGTCGGCCCACACGGGAACGGTGGCCACGGCTGTGGTGTTGGACGACTGGCTGCTGCCTTGCTGCCCATCATCGGCGATGGCTGCTGAGGATGGAGAGTGCGCGATGCTTTCTTGCGATGACTGCCCGCTGTGCGGGTCATCAAATAGGTCGCTGAACAAGTCAGCTGTGAGCTTGTCGGTCATGAGATTGGACGATTTTTTTGCGTGCGTTATGGATGAATGTTACACGACAAAGTGGCTTTTTTCCAACTACCGAAAGATTTTTCTTGACCGGAAACATTTTTGGTGTAGTATCACTACCAATGTTTCTTCGATTCGTTCATCTCACACGGATTGAATGCAACATCAGATTTTTTCACTCACTTGTTAAACACTTCGGAAGGAACTCAAATGTCTAAATCTTGCGCTGATTTCGTGCCTCGTCGCTTGGAGTATCGCGCCAAGCAAGCTATTCGCCTGCTTGGTGACCTGCCGGTCGGCCCTTTGAGTAATGCTCAGCTGCGTAATCACGCGGGTGATGTCAAGCAGTCTAAGCAGGGTGCGACGTATCACAACACCTATGAGCCAACCGTGATTCGTGAGGTTCGTGAAAAGCTCGACCCCGAGCACATGAAGATGGTGACTAATTTGGTCGATGGGTTGCCTCCCATCATCTGTTTTCACGTAACCAAGGGCGGTACCGGAAAGACCTCTTTGGCAGTCAATACTGCTGTGGCTCTGGCTGCTCAAGGCTACAAGGTCCTCCTTATCGATGGTGACCCTCAAGCCTCCGTCACCGAAATCATGGGCATTGACTCTGAGCGCACGGAAGACCTGCGTTCGCTGCGTGATGTGATGATCAATGGCTGCCGTCCAGAGGATGCGGTGGTTCGCGTCTATGAAAATGCACATCTGGATCTGATGCCTGCTGATAACTTGCTCAACCGTCTGGAGAAGGAAATCAATGCAGACAGGATGCGTGAGATGCGTTTTCACACGCTGGTTCATCGCGAAATGAAAAATTTCCTGAGTCAGTATGAGTTCGTCATCATTGACACCAACCCGTCTTCGTCGACTCTGAATTTCAACTTGATGGTCGCCTCCAGCATGATTGTTGGTGTGCTTTCGCTGGATGGTTTGTCCATCAAGGCGCTCAATACGGTGGCCAATGACCTCAAGGATATCGAGTCGGTCCTGAGCCGCCCCGTCCCCATGATGCTGCAGGCCAATAAGTTCCATGCTGGCTTCAAGCATTGCCTTGAAAACTACAACCACCTCAAGCGTCACTATGGTGAGGTGCTTAGCGAAGTGGTCGTTCCTGTCTACACGGGGTTTGACCGTCAAGTGCGTCTTGGTGATGTCAAGAGCAACCGCCCTCTGTTTGAGGTGGAGCCTAATAATGACGCTTGCGAGATGATTTTGGACATGAGCCGCTCCATCATTCGTCGCACTGTGGTTGATGTTCAAAATCCTCCGGCACATGAGCAGCTTGCTCTGGCTTGAGGAATGCACAAAGGAGAACCTCGATGACTCAATCCAACAATCCTCCAGTGCGAAAGTCTTCGCGCGATTTGTCTGAGTTTGCTCAGGCAGCAGCTGCGGCAGCGGCCATTGATGGCGTCAATCTGCCTAGCTTCACTCCTGCAACGGCTCGAAATGTTGCAGCAGCTAAATCAACACCAATCGCGGCACCGGCTGTATTGACTGAGCCCGCTCCATTGGCTGAAGCCTTCTCCGCCGGTGCAGAGACTGCCCATCTGGCGCCCGGTGACGAGTTGGTGACTCATATCGATCTGGGCTTGATTGACCCCAACCCCCAGAACTCGCGTCTGGGCTACATGGAGTTTGAGATTCAAGACATGATGCGCGACCTGCGCAGTGCTGGGCGGCAGTTGCAGCCCATCATTCTTGAGCCCAATCCCAACAGTCTCGGTCGTTTTTACTGTCTGGATGGCTACACGCGGGTCCAAGCCCTGCGCCGCATGGGTGAGAGTAAGGGGGAGGCTATTGTTCGCCAAGTGGGTGACCCATGGGTGCGCTACAAAATCTCTTACTACGCTAACAACGCCAATCGCCACACTTTTGACTATGACGATGGGATGCGGTGGAAAGAGCTGATCAATGAGGGGGTTGTCACGCAAATGCGTATCGCTAACGAGCTTGGCGAGCGTTTTTCGATGTCCAACATCAGCCGCATCATGAGTGTTGCGAAGTTCCCTGATGCGATCAACGCGTATGTTGGAGAGCACAAAAATAAGCTCAGCGCCTCTTTCTACTACCCCGCCTATCAGCTGTATGCGGACTCTTTGCAGGAAGGCAAGAGTGCAGAAGAGCTTGAGCGCCATCTCATGAAGGTGTTTACAGAGGTTGTTGAGCAGGACTTGTCCGTGCGGGACTCGGAGGCACGTCTCAAAGATGTCCGCAAAGCCCTTTTTGAGCCCTCCTCTGCCCCGACTGATGGTCAGGCTCCATCTGCACCTCAAAAGCAGCTTGTGGAGCATCCTATGCGCATTGCCGGTGTAAAGGCCGGCGTCTTTAAAGATTGGGGTGATGGCCGCCTTGAGTTGAAGATCAAGAAAGTTGCGCCAGAAGTTCGCGAGAAGCTTCGCAAGGCTATCGAAGAGGTTTTGGCGGACGCAACCGCTGCGCCCTGACCCCTGTTTTAGACGACTAAAAGGCCCCATTAGGGGCCTTTTTTTTTGGTGAAAGTCATATGGGTTACCGGACCAAGAATTCATCGATTCCATTACAGATTCGGTTTCTAGGCCCGGATGAAAACATAATTAAATCAATGGCTTAGCCTTAAAAGGTGTCACTTTGGGCCCACCCTTCGTGCGCTTTTGATTCCCTCATCTGCCGTCTTTAAAGATGAAAGTGAGTGCATACTTTCAATTGAGGTAGACTTGTTCTGGCCTCATTCTTTGAACTCCAGAGTAATCGTGAGGTTCGGTAGGTTGAGGTTGATTCTTCCTGTTTGGGGCACCACGAGAGCGAAGGCCTCATCGGTTTAGTCCACTAAACATGGATTGATGGGCTCGCTTTTGATGTGGGTTGCTTGTGAGCCAGAGTGGTTTCTTGCTGGAGAACTTGAACCAGTGCCCTACCAAAATTCACGACGCTTCGGAAGCTAGTGCTGTGTTCGCTCTCACGTTCTTGGATTACCTTGTTTTAGACGACTAAAACATCTGAAGTGGGCCACGAAGAAAAATGTTGTTTTTGGGTCACTCTATCTGGTGATTTCCGCTCTTCACGAACACATGGCCACGTTATCTGTTTTAGACGACTAAAAATGTTTTTGGGTTGAGGGATGTTGTTTCTGTGTCATGTGAATTGCCTTCAACATCTGGGCTCGATAGAATGTCATTGTTTTAGGCGTCTAAAACGATGACATGTGTTTGTGCCAGCTGACCTTGCTTATCTTGGGCGGAACATGTTTGGTGTCGGCAATTTTGCCCTACTCTGTGGATAAAGTTGTTGATAAAATTGTGGACAACCCTTGTTTTTCGTGGGTTTCGGTAGGAATCTCGTGATGTTTGGTAGGTTGGCGTCGTGAGTTCTGGTAGGAATTGTCGTGGCTTTTGGTGGGAAAAGCTCGTGCGTTCTAGTAGAAATCTCGTGGGTTTTGGTAGAAACGTCGTGTTCTTTGGTAGGAAAATCTAAATTTTCTGTTTTAAATCAATGACTTACGGGCTCATGTATATGTATTTTATGTTTTACAGTATCTCAATATAGAGATAAGCCCTGAATGCATTTTTTTGAATTCTTACTTAACATCCAAAAACTCAAACCCATGGAGGCTAATCAATGGGGTCTAGCAAGCGAATTGATGAAATTTACGCGGATCACCCTCTTTTGGCGAAGCTGGCCAAGCAAGCTCAAGAAAAGCTTCAATTAAAGTCGGCGTCAGAGACGGTTGCAGCGGCGGTTAATGTAAAAGCCAGCCCGGTTTTAGACGTCGAAAACAAGGTTGGTCGGAGTCGTGATCAGAAAAAGCGGATGCCGAGTGCGCCTTCTCAGGTCGTAGCGCCCTCCTCTGCTTTTTCTGAGCAAGACTTGGATATTTGGTCTACGGACAATGTGGGGTACATGGCTCGAGCTTTGGTTCAGGCGTGTTTGCCTATCAGGGAGCCCAAGGGTGCGCCATTGGGATGGGGGCGCCGCTCGGGAGATACGGTTCTTTATTTGCAGCCGGGGTTGGTGGCTGATACGAGTGTGACTGATGGCATGCCCAAGATGGTTTCTTTGGGCTATCCATTTGGCGCCCTGCCTCGGCTCTATCTTGCTTGGCTGACCACTGAGGTAAAGCGAACAAAGTCGCGCGAAATTTACCTTGGTGGTTCCCAGTTGGAGTTCATGCGCTCTCTTGGGATTACGGGCAAGGCGGGAACTGATTACAGACGTCTAAAAGAGCAGCTGACGCGGTTGTGGGCTGCTCGTATTTCAATCTCTTCTCATACGAAAGATGAGGTGACTGGTGCAGTCACTGATGTGAAGCATCACCTCTCTATTGTGGATTCTTCAACCGCCTTTTGGGTTCCTAGTGATGGTTCTCAGGTGGCTGGCTTCGAGTCAACCATCCGCTTGTCGGAGCTTTTCTACAACGAAATTGTTGACCACCCTGTGCCTATCAATATGCAGACGCTTCGTGAGCTTAGCTCATCGGCTATGGCCATGGATGTTTACATCTGGCTCACCTACCGCTTGTATTCTGTTCGTAGCCCTACCAAGATCTACTGGGAGCATTTGATGGCTCAGTTTGGCTCTGAGGTGAAAGACATGTCCAAGTTCCGTCAGTCGTTCAAGATGGCCCTGTCTCAAGTTTTTGCGGCCGGCTACTCGCCTAAGCTGGACGTTCAAACCTCTTGCATCACCCTCTTCCCTTCGGCGTTGTCCGTCCCGAGGAAAAAAACCTAGTTTTAGTCGACTAAAACACCTTAGCCCTCATGCGGCCTTGGTTGAATCGTGCTGTAATTACTCGATACACGATTAACACAAGGGCATGGGGGATTTTTATGTCCGATGATTTAGACGTCGAAAATAACGAGAGTGCTGCACTGATCGCTGTGGTCGACAAGATCTCGAGCCGATTGAGTACAAGTGAGATGCTGGTGACGCTGGCGATACCTATTGAGCATGCGGCCAGACTATCCCCTTTCTTGACTCGTATCGGTAAGCATGTCGGCGTTGCTTTTGCTGACTTGGATGGTTCTGAAATCACTGCACTTTCGACGTCTAAAACAGAGGCGCCCGCCCTACCAAGACCCACGAGCAATCATCCTTATGGCGGGTACGCCAAAAGCCTCTTTGAGAGAGGCATTTTTTACAGCCCCAGACTGCGTGCTGTGCTTCAGGTGTCTGAGCATGTTTCTCCGGATGTGGTGGCTAAGCATCTCGCGAGAAAGTTTGAAAAGGACTCCTTGGGTGATGTTTCACCTCATCAGCTGATGAACTGGGGGCGAGAGCATGGCTTGCGTTCATTGTTTCCAGAGCCAAGGTAAATCGAAGGCCTCTTGTTTTAGACGACTAAAACTCGATTCCATTGCAGCGTCGCTTGCGCTCCTGTTTTAGACGACTAAAACGATGCGGCGTGTTTGGCTTAAATGTTGGACGCACCCAGTCAAGCTGTTCGCATGCGTGCCTTGTGATGGCGGGCCAATTCTCTGAATTGTCTGGTTAGTGCTGTGTTTTAGACGACTAAAACAGGGCCTGAGTCTTTGTTGGCTGATTTGATTTTTCTGTGGTTGCCAAGAATATTTTGTGCGGCCTTAAATTTTTCCTGTTTGATGCCGGTGTTTTAGTCGTCTAAAACTTGCTCCCGTGATCGGCTTTCGCCGATGTTTTAGACGACTAAAACAATGGTGCCTGAACTCGCTGTGCATCGAATTGAGATTCCGTGCAAACTATGCACTTGCTTGATATTTAGTTGTCGGAGAGGCTTGTGACTGAGCAAAAGAAATACGACGAATCATCCATTACGGTTTTGCGAGGGCTGGAACCCGTCCAGAAGAGGCCGGGCATGTACACCCGTACCGAGAATCCTTTGCACATCGTTCAGGAGGTTTTGGACAATGCTGCTGATGAGGCATTGGCTGGATATGCGAAGGCCATTCGAGTGACTTTCCATTCTGATGAGACTGTCAGCATTGCGGACAATGGCCGTGGAATTCCAATCGGGATTCACCCAGAGGAGGGTGTTTCGACGCTTGAAGTTGTGTTCACGCGCTTGCATGCGGGTGGTAAATTTTCCAAAGAGGGGGCCGATGGTGCCTACTCCTTTGCGGGAGGATTGCACGGTGTGGGTGTGAGTGTGACCAACGCGCTGTCGGATTCCTTGGTTATCGAGGTGGTTAGGGAGGGCGCTTTACACCGCTTGGCTTTTTCCAATGGGGTTGTTGTTGAGCCGTTGAAACGGATGAAAGACATGCCTGTGGGGCAGTCGGGTACAAAGGTGACGGTGAAGCCAAATCCCAAGTACTTTGATAGTCCAGTCATTCCATTGACTGAATTAGAGGCATTGGTTCGCTCAAAAGCCATTCTTTTGCCCGGTCTTAAGGTTTATTTCGTCAACGAAAAGACGGGCGACAAGAAGGAGTGGCACTACGCGGATGGACTGAGTAGCTACCTTGATGAGGTTACTTTCGACGTCGAAAACATCAGTCCGGTGATTTCTGGCCAGAGGTTTATTGCCGCTTCTGATGAGACTTTTACTGTGGGCGAGGGCGCTGCTTGGGCTCTTCGTTGGAGTTTGTCTGGCAATCTGGTTCGCAATAGTTATGTGAACTTAATACCTACACACAGCGGCGGGACGCATGAATCAGGACTCCGCGATGGTGTTTTTGCGGCGGTGAAGGCCTTTGTCGATGCGCATGCATTGCTGCCCAAGGGCTTGAAGCTGGCGTCGGAGGATGTTGTATCGAGAATGAGTTTCATTCTCAATGCCAAAGTGCTTGACCCGCAGTTTCAGGGGCAAACAAAGGATAAGTTGTCCAGTCGTGATGCTGTGCGGCTTATTTCAAGCATGGTGCGTGACCCCTTGGAGCTGTGGTTGAACGAGCACGTGGAGGACGCCAAGCGCATTGCTGAGCAGGCTATTTCCAGTGCTCAGGCGCGTATGCGTCAGGCTCAGAAGGTTGAGAAGAAGAAAACGGGCTCAATAGCGGTGCTCCCCGGCAAGCTGGTCGATTGTGAGTCCAGTGACATCGCCAAGAATGAGCTTTTTCTGGTCGAGGGTGATTCTGCTGGTGGCTCGGCCAAGATGGGTAGAAACAAGGAGTTTCAGGCTCTTTTGGCCCTTCGCGGGAAGGTGTTGAACACATGGGATGTCGAGCCTGAGCGACTTTTTGGGAACAGGGAAGTTCATGACATCTCGGTAGCCATTGGGGTTGACCCTCACAACTCGCCAGAAGCAGATATCTCTGGCTTGCGCTACGGGAAGATCATTGTCTTGTCGGACGCCGATGTCGACGGGAGCCATATTCAGGTGCTGCTTTTGACTCTTTTCTTGAGGCATTTCCCGGCCTTGGTGGCTCGGGGGCACATCCATGTGGCTCAGCCTCCTTTGTACAGGGTGGATGTGCCAGCTCAGGGCAAAAAGCGCCCGGCTCGCAAGATTTATGTACTTGATGAGCAGGAACTCAATTCGGTTTTGGAGAAGATTTCAATTGAAGGTGTTTCACGTGAAACAATTCAAATTGCTCGATTCAAGGGTTTGGGCGAAATGAATCCAGAGCAGTTGTGGGAAACAACCCTTAATCCTCAGACCCGAAGGCTTGTATTGATGGATGCAGCGGGGGCACCTAGTGACTTGGCCGGGGTGTTCAATATGTTGATGGGCAAAGGGGAGGCCTCTAGCCGCCGAACTTGGCTGGAGGAGCGTGGTTCCTTGGTGGAAGGGGATATTTGAAGATGAGCTCGATGGACCAATTTGTGGAGTCATTTGGTGCGGATGGTGTTATTCCGCGCCCAATTGCTGAGTACGCCGAAAACGCATATCTGGAATACGCCATTAGCGTGGTCAAGGGTAGGGCGCTTCCTGCTGTAACCGATGGAATGAAGCCTGTTCAGCGCCGAATCCTTTTTGCTATGAACGAAATGGGCTTGGGGCCATCGGCCAAACCCGTCAAAAGTGCTCGGGTTGTGGGTGATGTTTTGGGTAAATACCATCCGCATGGTGATTCCGCCTGTTATGAGGCCTTGGTCCGGGTGGCTCAGGATTTTTCGATGCGTTATCCGCTCATTGATGGTCAGGGCAACTTCGGCTCTCGTGATGGAGATGGGGCGGCGGCGATGCGGTATACCGAATGTCGACTCACCCCCATTGCCAGCGTGCTTCTTTCCGAGATAAAGCAGGGCACCATCGATTTCAAGCCCAACTATGACGGCGCGTTTGATGAGCCAGCGGTGCTGCCGGCTCGCTTGCCGATGTTGCTGCTCAATGGTGCCAGTGGTATTGCGGTGGGGATGGCCACTGAAATCCCTAGTCATAACTTGCGCGAGGTGGCTCAAGCGGCGGTTTGCATCATTCGCGGCGAGAGTTTTGACTTGATGGAGGTGCTTCCCGGCCCGGACTTCCCCGGCGGCGGGCAGGTCATCTCCAGTCCGTCCGATATTCGCGCCGCTTATGAGAGTGGTCGGGGTAGTTTGAGGGTTCGTGCTCGATGGACTTTTGAGGATATGGCCAGAGGCCAGTGGCGCCTCATCGTCAATGAGTTGCCTCACGGCGTTTCTTGCAGCAAGGTGATGTCTGAGCTTGAGGAGGTTACAAATCCTCAGCCTAAAGCTGGCAAGAAGTCCCTCAGTCCAGAGCAGATGCAGCTCAAGGCTTCTGTTTTGTCTCTTTTGGATGGTGCGCGCGACGAATCAGACAAAGACAGTGCGGTGCGTCTTGTGTTTGAGCCCAAGTCGGGCAAGGTGGACAGACAAGAGTTTGTGCGCATGTTGTTGACGCATACCTCTCTGGAGGTATCTGTCCCCATGAATTTGGTCAGCATCGGGCTAGATGGCGCTCCGCGCCAGAAATCGGTGCTTCAGATGCTTTCTGAGTGGGTGGATTTTCGCTTGGTCACGGTTCGCAGACGGCTTGAGCGTCGTCTTGAGGTGGTCAATCGCCGCTTGCACATTTTGGAAGGCCGAAAAATTGTCTTCTTGAATATGGATGAGGTCATCAAGGTCATTCGTGAGGCCGAAGACCCAAAGGTTTCTTTGCAGGAACGCTTTGGGTTGTCAGCCGAGCAGGCCGATGACATCTTGGAGATCAAACTCAGGCAGCTTGCTCGTTTGGAGTGGCTCAAGATTGAGCAAGAAATTCAGCGTTTGGAGGAGGAGAAGGCTCAGATTCTGGTTCTTTTGTCCGATGAGAAGGCGTTTCGTGAGTTGGTCGTCTCCGAGGTGCAGGCCGATGCGGCAACTTTTGGCGATGACCGCCGGACTTTGATTGAGGTGGCTGCGCCCGTTGCGGCACAGGCTGCCGCGACTGTCTCTGATGAGCCGGTAACTGTTTACCTGAGTCAAAAGGGGTGGGTTCGCTCCAAGTCTGGTCATGGGTTGGACGCCTCTTCGTTGGCATTCAAGGATGGTGACGCTCTGCGAAAGGCTTTTGAGTGCCGGACGACCGATACGCTCGTGCTTTTGCTGGAAAACGGGCGTGCATTTAGTCTTCCTTGCTCTCAGGTTCCGGGTGGCCGTGGCGATGGGGTGCCTCTGGCCAGCTTGCTTGATGTCAGCGGTTCAAAGATCGTGGGGGCTTTTGTGGGTTCGGGTGAGGAGCGGTTGCTTTTTGTCGGCTCACATGGCTATGGATTTACGGCCAAGCTCTCCGATTTGGTGACCCGTCAGCGTGCGGGCAAGGTCTTTGCGACGGTTGGTGCTGATGAGGTCATGCTGGAGCCTGTGCTGTTGGCTGAGGACGACAACTGTGTGTTGCTTCATACTCGCCAGCGCGTCTTGGCGTTCTGGCTCGATGAGGTCAAGTATGCGGCCAAAGGAGGTAAGGGCTTGCAGCTCATCTCCATGAGCTCGGATGACAAGCTTTTGGGTGTCTATGTGACTTCTGCTGGCTTTGAGATTGCTGGAACCAACACGAAGGGCAAAAAACCGAAGGAGGAAGTTTTGTCCATTTCTGCCTCCGAAATGGATGACTTTGTCGGCCGGCGCGGCTCTCGTGGAAAAGCGTTAAGCTTTGATGTAGAGCAAATCAGGGTAAAGGGTGCTCATGACAGGGAAGGTCATTCAGTTTGAGCCCCGAAAGGGGGAGTCTTCTGAGGCGTCTTTGAACATCTCCCGCTCGCGCTGGGCGTTTTTTGTTCAATGTGCTTCTGAGGGCTCTCGGCTGATTGACTATCGCGATGAGATTAACTCTCGGGTTGCCACTGCGGTAGCGGAGATTTTGGCTTCGTACGACCACACAATTATCGAAGGGCGCTCCAGTTTGAAAATGGATTGTGTGCCGCTTTCCAAGGGGGATATTTCTTCCTCTGATCAGCAGTCTTCGGCTGTGATTATTGAGCTCAAACCAAGTTCTGCAAAACGTGAATAGAATTGAATATTGGTTTTTCGATTTTTTGCAGTATGGAACAAGAACAACTAGCTAAGCATTGGAGGGAGTCTGGTGTTGACCCTGTGGGGGTGCAGACCAGCGATGGTGAGGTGCGCGTTGAACGCTTTCAGGTGTTGATGCAGCGTGGCGGCTCTTTTGTGGTGGTGGATAGGATGACCGATGAGATCATTACCAATGCGCTGCCATCATTTCCTGATGCGCAAAAAGTGATTGACGGAATGAATGTGGGGGTGGGCCTTGCTGGTCTTTATCACCGCAGCGTTTCAATGACCGGTCACTGATTCTTTTTTCCGCCAATTTGTTTCATGGAGCGCATTGCTTGCGCTTTCATGGGAAGATTTTTTTCGCTATTGATGGAGCGGGCGATATCTCGGATGGCGTTGGCTTGTTTTTCGCTCAGCGCTTGAGGCCACTCGACCTCAATCGTAAAAACGAGGTCGCCAGCTTGGGTTATTTTTTTGTCAGGCAGGCCTTTGCCTTTGAGAATGATCTTCTCACCCGCTTTGATGCCGGCGGGTATTTTTATGGGTTCATCCTGAATGGGGATGCTCAGTTTCCCGCCAATCATCATGAGCAAAGGGTCAAGTGGCAGCTTCATTTCGATGTTATTGCCGGAAATTTTGACGCCTTCAGGCAGTTGGACTTCCAAATCGAGCAGCAGGTCGCCGAAGTCTCCACCCCAGACGCCGATGTGCCCGCCTTTGGCTGAGCGCAGTGTGGTTGATTGGCTTGAGCCGGGAGGGATGGTGATTTCGATTTTTCGTGACTTGACCATGCGCCCTGAGCCCAGACAAAGTTGGCAGCTTCCGTGGTCAAAGATGTAGCCTGTGTTGTGGCAGGTTTGACAGGGCTGGCGCACCTTCATTTGGCCGTTGTGGCGCTCTGTGAACCCCGAGCCTTTGCAGCTGTGGCAGGTGATTGGCTTTGATTTTGTGGCCACGTCGTGGCCAGAGCCCGAGCACTGTGGGCACTTATCAAGGCGACTGTAGCGGTATTCTTTGATGATGGGGGTGGAGTTGAGTTCGGCCAGCGTGAGCTGCAGGCTGTTGCGAATGTTGTCGCCTCTGCGGGGCTGTGGCTCATCTACTTTCTTGGGGGTGACTGTTTCGGGCTTGCGTAAGTCCGCATACGCGGGGTCTTTGTATTGCTTGCTTTGGAGCAGTCGGTCGTACTTGATTCGAAGCTCTGGTGCCTTGAGCGTTTCGTAGGCGATGTTGATGCGCTTGAAGAGCTCTACGGCGTAGGCGTCATCTGGATTTTTGTCCGGATGGTAGGCCATGGCCAGTTTTCGAAATGAGTTTTTAATCTCCGTGGCCGTGGCGGTTGTTTCCACGCCGAGAGCTTCGTAGTGATTTGCCGGTGAGGCGTTAGAGTTCTTCATGTTTTAAGTGGACACGAGGGCTACCAAAATTTTTTGTGAGTTCTTGTCGTAGTCGAAGAAGAGTTCGCTGCCCTTGAGTTCTTTGCTGCTCAAGCGGTATCTGGTGATGAACTCTTCATCGCTTTCGGGGTTGTAGAAGGGCTCGTCCAGTTGGTCTTCGGGGGTGGCGCTGATCGTGGCGTTGATGCCTGCAGCCGCCCCCTTGATTTGCTTGGACGAAAGAATGTCGTCGCCTTGGCTGAAGGCGTTTTTCACCACGCCCTTGAGCAGGTTGGATATTTCGGCGGGCAGGGCGCTTGGCTTGAGTGTTTTTTCGCGCTCTGCATCAATGATGAGCAGGCAGTTCGCGCTTTCTGGTCGCTCGTGGCCGTCGTGGGTTTCGGTAGATGCGTTCTTTTTCGACTTTTCGTATTGGTACAGACGAGACACCAGCAGTGCGTTCTCGCTGCGAAGACGGTTGTTCTCTGTCTGCATCGCAATCGAATCTTGTGTGATTTCAGAAATCCGTGTTTCCAAGATGTCGATGCGTTTTTTGTACTTGCCTTCTTTGACTTTCCAGTGCTCTCCTTCGCTGAACTGGAATTGACCGTCCAGCGCCATGGATTTGATGGTGCTAAATGGAATGAAGGTGCTTTTTCCATCGGGTTGACTGACGGAGGCTTGCATGGCCTGCAGCACGAGGAACTTGGTGAAGGCCTCGGGGCCCTTGCTGCCGTCGTGCTCCCAGTTGATGATGCGTTCGGGCATGGCCAGAGGGTGCTTTTGCTTGCTCGCCTCGTTCAGTGGTGTGTGTGCTTTGTAGGTGCGCACTGTGCCCAAGTAGGCGCTCAGCCACTTGCCAACTTTCTCCGTCCATTCATAGCCCATGTCGTAGGTCATGAGTACCACGTGAGAGGTTCCGATGCAGTGTTTGGCCAGATATTCGAAGTTCACCAAGGTGTTGAATCCGTGGCTGCCTCGGTTGGTTTCGGTGACCATGTAGACGGGCAGGTTGCGTTCCTCGTCTTTGAGAAAGGAGAGGAATTCATCAAGCTCTTCAAGGTCTTGCACAACCCAAGCTTTTCCGTTGATGGGTTGACCGGCGTCGTAGAGCATATCGAGTTGACCCAGCTCTTCAAGGAAGGCGGGGATTTCGCGCGGTGCTTTGTGGTCGGCTCCTGCGAAGCGCAAAACGGATTGGCGGTAGATGAACAGCGGTGTGGCTGGTCTGGGGATGAGTTCGATTTCGTGCAAGACGCTGTGCGACGAGCCTTCGTTTCGAACCTCAATGCGTGCCGCCCACACTTCATCTTCAGGGATTCTCAGGATCTCTGCGGTGATTGTGCCTGTGTCGATTTTTTGCGTGCTGTCAAGGTTGGTTCCTGTGGGCAGCTTCTCGCCAAGCCATTTTTGGAGAGCTTTTTGGGTCGCGCTTGTGGCTTCGTCGAGAGAGCCGCGAACTTGAGCGCAAACCTGCATGGTTTGGATGTTTTTGAGCTTCAGATTGAAGTCTGCTTTTTGATTTTGAGTGCTGTCTCTTGAGTAATCGTCTTTTTGCATACCTTGAATTCCTTGTTGTTCTTATTTTTCTGTTCCAGTTCCAAAGGATTGGCTTAATTGGTGATGTGAATAAGTCCAATCGCGATGGTTGCACTACATAGCATAGGGCCAAACGGGAATTCTTGCTTTCTGAAAACGACGCCAAACAGTGTGCCAATTAGTGTGGAGGCGAGCAGTGTGATCATGGCATCTCCTGCGCCAAACCAAGCGCCTGCAACGGCCATCCATTTGGCATCTCCTAGGCCGATGCCGTCCTTTTTGGTGAGCCACTTAAAGGAGGTGGCAAACAGGCTTAGAAAGAGGTACGCGCTGATGGCCCCGATGATGGCATCTTCAACGCTGATAAAGCCTCCTAGGGCGTTGACCAAGAGTCCACCCCAAGTGCTGGGGATGGTCAGTGCATCGGGCAGCAACATGTGCTGTGAGTCGATGATGATTGCACACGCGCTGACCCACATGAGTGCAGCCAGAGATGCGCTCATCAGGTCGATGCTGTCGTTGAGCAAAAAACAGGTCAGCGGTCCAGCCAGCGAGATGACGTCGGCGAGAAAGTGCGACCAGTTGAAGTTGTTGTTCTCGGCGGTCAGCCAAACTGACAGGTGGGGGTGGATTGGGTTTTCCTTGATGCTCGACCAAAGGCTTGGCGCGGGAGCTGGCTCGGCGTTTTCTTGGCCTTCTGAGATTTCGCTTTGCCATTCAAAAATGAGGGACTTGGGGATGAAGTCGGCCAGCACATTCGTCACCCATCTCATGACAAATGAGATGGCGATGATTGAGATGATGGTGGGAACTCCGAGGTTAATTTTCCCGGATGTAAGCCATTGCATTGTGGTTATCAGCTCGGAGGCTTGATTCATTGGATGTCCTTACTTTTTGATGCCGGGATTGATTGATGGGGTGGAGCCCGGCTGCGATGCGGGCTTGAATGTTTTGGCATCATCAGTGACTTTGAGGTCGAAATCTATTTCATCGATTTCCACATCCGAGTCGGCCGGCAGGGTTCCCCAGCCACTTCTTTTTTTGCCGTAGCTCATGATGGCGGTCTTGGTGACTTTGTGGCCCATCAGGTAGCTGACTTCTTTTCGAGATTTCCCGCTGGCTTTTTGGTTGGCAGAAAATTGATGGCGTCCGGTGTAGAGGGTGTAGCCCTTGCCTTTGGCGTCAGGCCAGATTTTTTTCCGCAACCTGTTGAGTGCTTGCCTGCAGTTTTTGAGGTAGATGGCGAAGTCGGCTTCGGTCAGGGTGGTGGTTCGGTCGCGCACTTCCTCGATTATTTGGCGAGTTTCGAGGTCTGTGAACACGAGAAATCTTCTTTGACTTCCGTGCGCGCGACCGTTGGTGGACTTTGCGTTTTTCACGGTGAAGTGAATGCGGTGCTGCCGTTTGGGGTGGGAGGCCTCTGGGTTGTCGAATGCTTCGATTTTGGCTTCGCGCCATTCGATGGGCCGCAGGCCTGTGACGGTTGCGGCGATGAGCCAGTCGACTGCGTGCTGTGCCAGAGGTGTTTGTCCTTTGTAGGTTCTGGCCGCTAGCGCGGCTTCGTTGAGTTTGTCGAGGTCTTCTTTGGGGATGGACTTTTTCTTGCGTGACGCGCCACTGCCGGTGAATGGGGCTTTGCATTCACTGGTGTCTGTGGTGTAGAGCTCGGACAGCGAGATTTGGACGAACTCGTCGTTGGTGTCTTGCTCGGTCAAGAGAAAGTGAATGAGTGCAGCTTTGTAAAAGCGCCAAGTGGCGCGGGTCAGTTGGCTGCGTTGGTTGATGATGTGCTGTATGCAGGTGAGCAGGTCGGCGCCGCCGGTGCTGGGTGTGCGCAGTTCTCTGGCGGCTTTTCTCAGGATTCTGGATGCCTTGAGGGTGTAGTCCGCTTTGGTTTTGTCTGTTTTTGTCGCTTCGGTGTAGTTGCTGTATTCGCTTTGGCGGAAATCATCGATTTGCTGGACGCTCTGAGCTATTTTTGCTTTGGTGTCTTCATCGGTGTCGTGAGGCGGCAGAATTTTGATGTCGGCATCAAATTCGTATTGGTCAACCTGATTTTTTTGGTTTTCTGCCATGTTTTTGGTGTCCTGAGCTTGATGTTGACGCAAACGCGTGGGATGCGGTTAAACCACTTCTCTCCCCGTTACCGCTTCAAACAAATTGAGGCATCAACGGAAAATAAATTGAGGTGTAAACACTTCCTTATATTGAGGCGTCAACACTGCCTTTTTGGTCGTTTTTTTCGAGAAAAACTGCGATTTATTGGCTCTATTTTGCCTTTTTGGCCATTTTTCTGCTGGCCACTGAAATCGGTCTCCAATGTGGCGCCAAGGCGACTTCATGCCTGACTTCGTTAATGTGGCTCCTAAGTGGCTTGTGATTGCGAAGAGACTCCTGAGGTTGTTGTTGTCTGATTTTGTTTTTGCCGCATGAAATTTGGTGGCTCCTAAGTGGCTCAATAGCGTGTTGACGGGCGTGTGTTTGGCATTTGGGGTATATTCTTTTCTGGAAAGCTGCCTAAATTAGGTCTAACTTGCATAGGAGTGGGGGTTCAATTGAATAAAGCTGACGAATTCATGGGGAAGTTGATGGCTCAGGCCGTCTCGATGCGTAGTGCCGGCGCAATGCTGGCTGTTGCGGTGCTCGCTGGTTGCGCTGCCAATGCTGGAGTGAAGCCGGCCGATGGTGCAGCGCCCGCCAAGCCGGCTGCAGCGGCTACGGTGGTCAATGTGGAGTCTGAAATTGCCTCTGTTGCCAAGTCGATTGACTCGAGCTTGACCAAGTTGACCGAAATTGAGCAGTCTTCGAAGAAGGCAGTTATCCCACCGCGTCCTAATGTCAATTCTGGACCGCTTGCATTGCGTGTTTCGGTGCTCTGGAAGGGGCCTGTTGAGCCGATTTTGATGAAATTGGCAGAAGAGTCTGGCTACCAGTACCGTGCGATTGGAAAAAAATCGTCGATTCCGGTGATGGTCAACCTTGATGTCAAGGACCAGCCGATTTTGGATGTTCTGCGCTCGATTGGTCTGCAGTTGGGCGATCAGGCGACGGTCAAAGTGAGTTCCAAAAACAAGACCATTGAGGTGGCCTATGCCAGTGAGTGACATGCAAATGCCTCCGGATATGGAGGCTCTTAGGCTGATGGCTGAGACGGCTAAGTCCGAAAAAAAGGCTGAGATTGCTCCTATTCGCGCGCAAGCGCTGGAGGAGTCTGCGCTGTCTTTTGGCGCTCAGGGTGGCCTTGCGTGGCGCGTAGGCGCCATCAACGCGGATCTTAAGCGGCTAGAAAGAGCCATGGACAAGGCTTTTAACTTTGCGCCGCTGATGATTAAGGGCAACGTGTTGCCGCCGGTAATTGCTGGTGGTCAGGACTCGGTGAGGGCGGAGGCTGATGGCCAGACCTTGCGCATTGCTGACCAGATGTTCAAGATTGAGGCGCCGGCCAAGTTTGTTACGGTCACGCCCACATGGCGCAATTACCTCATCTTGGACATGCCGCTCAAGCCAGAGGTGCCGCACAAATCGGTGTTGCCCAAGGATGCGGCGGAGCAGGAGTTTTGGGATTCCAACCTCAAGAAGGGTTGGGACTCGGGGGTTCAGCAAGCTGACGCCATCCTGATGACAAACCTTGCTCGTCTCAAGCGCGACTTCGAGGGCATGATTCGTTATCGCAAGCTGCTGGCCATGAACATGGTCAGTGAGCCGGTGGTGGCGTCCAGCAACTTGGGTGTGACCGGTGACGGTCAGTCTGTCTCGATTCAGGATCGCGTCTATCGAATTTCGGTCAATCCTTCACTGGAGACCGATGCCTCGCGCTGGAAGGCGGTTGTCAGGCAGCTGTCGGAGAAGTGATTCGATGCTTGATGTCAATCAGCGCACCAACGACGAGTATTTCTTCATAGTCCCGACGGTTATTCAGCCTCGGGACTTGGAGGGCTTGCTTGTCCATGCAGTCAAACACGGCGCGTCCGACATCACGATTCAGCCGGACATGCCCATCATGGCGGAGATTCATGGGTTCATCTATCCGATAACCCGCCGCTCTGTCTCGGACAATGAGACGCGTCAAATCGTCTCGGCCATTTATGGCTCCAACGCCATGGCGCAGCTCTCGAGCGGCGCGGACTTGGACAAACACTACGAGTATTCGCCAGAGCGGGGTGTCCGTTACCGTTTTCGT
>JACCDQ012006775.1_pt1 | contig 42446 bp, 64 predicted proteins | sample 7446031 | NCBI WGS metagenome assembly JACCDQ01 (sample SAMN15323442, study PRJNA562643) | freshwater metagenome | isolation source: river surface water | place: USA:Blue River Watershed | collected 2017-08-17 | reverse complement strand
TTCTTTCCACTCGTCGGAAGAGACTTCGACAGACGCCGACAGCTTCTCGTGCTTGCCGTCGTCGAGCGTCGAGGCCAGCCGGACGATTTTCGGCTTTCCAAGCTTCTCGCCTTTTTCGTTGCGCGGCCAATAAGACAAGATCTTTTCGTCGCGTTCAAGGTTGATAATTCTCATCCCAGCTGCCATGGTGACCTCCAAAAAAAAGGGCGGAGCACCGGCCCCGCCCAAGCAGTCTACCCCATCCGATCACTCGCCGGAGTTGACCCAGTGGATATTGCTGTTGGCCGCCATGTGGGCCTGGACGCCGCCATACGAGGCGAGGCCATACATTTTCTGGGAGAGGCCATCCGCCGCGCCAGGGATCAGGGTGAAGCCCTGTGGCTGGACGTAGGAGATAGAGTCCTCTTCCAGGCGGGTGAACATGAGTGCGTCGGTACCGGAGGGGCCGACGCCCTGGAACTCCCAGCAAGGGACCCAGCGGCGGATCTGTGGGTTGTTCTGTTTCACGAATTGGAGCAGGGTAAGCCCGGTTCCGGTGAGTTGCGTGTTTGCCCAACGGTCGTGCACGCGGGCCGACACGAGCGCGTCCAACGACTCGAAAGCGTCTTTGTTGTTCGCTTTCGCGTAGTGGATCATGCGGGAGATCTCGTTGACCTCCGTCTGAACCGATTCGCTACCGTCAAAATCCACGGCCGAGGTCAGCTTTGGAATGTACGGGTGCGTCAACAAGCCGTAGGTGTTGGTCGGGGCGTGACCGAAGGCCACCATCCGATTGAGCTTGATCTGAATAGAGCGCTGCATCGCGCGAACCTTCAGGCTCTCAAGCGGCTTACCGGAGAACTGTGCCGCCATCATATCGGTCAGCGAGAAGCTCGCGCCGATAATCAGGTGGATCACTTGTTTGACCTCTTCCTCCCGAGCCAATTCGACTTGCGGGACCTTCATGCCGTCAATCCACACCGCGGGCTCGCCGAATTCGGAGATCCGAGAGGCGGTGAAGAATTTCGCGCCAGGGGCCACGGTCGTATCGACGGGCACCGCTTCAAGCAGCTTTGGGCGTTCATACTGCGTTTCGACTTCGCGGCCGATAGCGGTAAGCTCGCGCTGCAAGAAAAACGAATCGATGCGGCTTTCCGCATCTTTCCGAGTCAAAACGCCCTTGTCGGCGGCCGCGTTGAGCAGGTAGCGCTCGGTGTACTCGGCGGGCGCCGCGTCCAGTCGGCCGGCGGCAGAATCCTGGTGACGGAGCCCGAACTGGGCATAAGCCAAATCCAGGGTGGATTCGACGTGTTGGGCCACGTCCAGGGCTACGGTTTTTCCGGTCTTCGCATCAATTACGAGAGACATAGGTTACTCCTTTAGAATTACGCGTTGACGCGAAGAAGGTTAACGCCGAGCCCGGCCTCGTAGAGCGACCGCTCCCAGCGAGCGACCGACAACGGGAGCGGAGACCGCAGGGCGGCCGACGCGGATCCGTAGAATTTGCCGGTGGACAATTCCACCCACACCTGACCGCCGACCGTAACGGCCTCGGTAGCCTCGACAGCGACGACCCCCTTCTTCACGTACGGGAGCACGGAATTTCCAGGGTATTCGTCGTCTTCCTCGACTTGGTAGGAGTGCTTTGAGACCCCCACGAACGCCTTGGAAATATCGTAGTCCGAACCGGTCGTTGCCTTGGTGTATGCCCCGGTGGTTCGGCCGGTGCCAAACGACATTTCGGAGACAAACGGCATTCCGTCGATTTCAGAGGTAAACACAAGCGTGGTCGTAGTCGCGGTCACGTCGACCGTGTTGGCGGGGAGCGCAGCGTTGATCTGTGCCGCAATTGCGGTCAGCGAGGCGGATAGGCTGGTGGCCATTAGGTGACTACCGCTGTAATTCGCGCCATTGACCTCGACCGCGACATTGATCAGGACGCCGGCATCGTAGGTTACCGTGTAGGTGTCCACCTGATTGCCCAGGTAGGCGCCGGGAATCGAGACCAGCTTGGTCCCGCTGGTTCCGGTCAGGTCGGACGACTGAATCAGAACCTGCTCCTGCTCCGACCAATCGAGCGAAATCAGCGCCACGCCGAACGCGATCGGGTCGGCCTCGTCGTTCGCGGTGCCCGTCGCAACGGCCGGAACCTCGCCGCCATTGGTGCAGGACACCGAGAAGGCAACGCCGGGCCAAAGCGAGGTGATCTGGATCACTCCGGCGGAGCTTTCCTCAAACTCCACCGCCGCCCCCATGATCCCGTTGGCCTGCGCCAAGGCAATCAATCCGGCCGCGTGCTCGCTGGCCGTCGGGGATCCATCGGACGAGTAGGTCACCGATTCGCCGTTGACCGTAAGCACCGAATCACCGGTTGGAGCGGTAAAGGTGACCGTCGAGACCTGCTTGGTCTGCGGCGGCGAATTGATTCCGCTCTGAACCTCGTCGTTCGGGTCGGCGTGGTAGAGCTGGCCAACAACGGCCGGGAAGCGGCTAGATACCGAAGTTTGCGCGATCGACATTGGTTACTCCTTTCCTAAGTTTTTGCGGGCTTCGGCTTGCTGCCGTTGGAGAATCTGACGAGGGGTTAAGATCTCGTCCTTTGAATCGTTCTTTGCGACCGACGAGGCCGGCTTTTCGGGCTGAACAATCGTCTCGACGGAGCCGTCTGCTTTCGCGGATACCACCTCAATCACGGCCCGGTAATATTCGTCGCTCGCGTCTTTTCGAGCGGTCGGCAGAACCGCCAGGGCGCAGCGTTTGCGCAGATCGGCGTTGCCCAGCTTGGCAACCTCGGCGGCGTCGATCTTGTGCTCGGAGGCGAGATTCAGGAGCGGCGCGCGCTCGGATGCGTACGCCAAAAGCGCGGCATCGTTGGCACTGTCGGCCTTGGCGGCCAAAGCCTCGACGGCGGCGAGCACCTTTGCAGAGTCGGCTTCGACGCCCAACGCTTTCGCGACCGGCGCCAGGGCGGCGGCGGACTCGGCGTCTTGGCGGCCCTGCTCGGTCGCCTCGTCGGCCCGTTGCTGCTTCAGTGCTTCGAGCACGATCTTTTTAATCTGTTCAGGATCCACTTCTTCCTCCAAAACGAAATCATCGGCATCGAAGCGTGCGGAGGCACGAGGCCCGCCACGAGGATTCGACACGATCGCGAGGTGATTGTACCGACGGCTATGCTGTCGGCGATCATACTCCCCATAGACCGGATGCACGCCGGGGGTGTCGTCAAGCTGGCACATATACCCAGGCGATAGCCCGCGTTTGTCGCCGCGCTTGAACTTCTCGACATAGTCCGCCTTCTGGATCAAAAACTGAACCTTCAGCTCGCCATCGGGACCCCTTCCGGTATCGTCCAGATTGCCGATCCCGTAGGCGTCCACGTTCTGGGAGTCAACCCGGCGAGGCGGATGCTCCCATGTGATCGGCTTCCGGCGAAGCGAATCCACCGACGCAGGATCGTGGATGTCCTCGGGGAGGATCAGCTCACGGACCACAGTTCCATCGGCGCGCGGGTATCGGAGGATTCCAGGGACCACCGCGAAACCATCGACGTATAGATACCCCTCCTCGGTCTCTTTGGCCGGGGAGAGTGCAGACGTCGCGCGGTCTCGTCGGTAATGCCACATGGGGGGAGCGTAGCGGCCTCGGCGAGCGCGCGTCAAATGCCGTTAAAATTCCTCATCGTCGAAAATTGAGATCGCGACACATCGGCACTGGATTTCTTGGCCTGGAATGGGCGAATCTGACCATGAGTATTCTTTGCCTTCGCGCTTCTCATGCGACGTTCTCACGCGCTCGTCCTTGGAGGTGGACCAGCGGTATCGACGGACCCCTAGCGACTGGGAGCGCTTCGCCACCACCTGCCCGTTCAGCTTCGCCATCTGATCACGGCCGATCAGGTCGGCGCGGGATTTCGACACCCCGTAGCGCTCTTGCAAGTCTCGCGAAATGTCAGCCAGCGCACGGCCTTCTCGCGCGCCTTCGGTGATCACTTTCTCGACGTCATCAAACCAGCGGGAATCGATCGAGCGGATCAGCTTCACGTTCTCGTTGACCCAGGCGTCGAGAATCGGGCCTTCTCGGTACGGAATATTCAGACGCGGCCGGTGTGCCTGTCCTCGTTTGGCGGCGGCGACCGAACGCTCGGCTTGGTGACGGGCGTGGCGCTCGACCTGGGATCCGGTCTGGCGCACTTCTTCGGCGTCTGGCGCAAATTGGCCGTTGAATAGGGCTTTAGCGGCATCCAGCGCACGCTTCAACCATGCCAACAAGATCGCATCGTCGCGCCATTCTTCGGAATCGGCTTTCAGCACAAACGAGCGAAGGATCCGCATGGTGACACGATAAAGCAGGTCAGCCCGAAGCTTTAGCTCCAGGCGATACTTGCGCTCCAGCCCGCGCGGGTATTTGGGTGCATAGGAGGCCACCTATTCCTCCTCGGTGGGCTCTTCCTCGTCCTCTTCGGGCTCCTCGGGAGCGCTACTCGGTGCCTGTGACACGGCGATCGCGGCCTCCGCCATAGCCTCGGCCAACCCGGCCATTTCTTCCAGATCGGCCTCTTCGAGCGGCAGGATCCCGCCGTCCGAGTCCGGCCCAAATCGGGAGCGGGTGACGTGCAGGGGCTCCAATACTCCGGATTCGATCAAGATCTGGTCGGTCTGCGCCTGCTTTTGGCGCAATGTTTCTTGTTCTTCCGGCGTCGGTTGGTAAATCGGATTGAACTCGATCCACCCGGCTTTCTGCCCGATGGTCTGGCCGGCGACGACATAGTACCGCTGAAGCGGGCCGCGAAGCCGCTGTTCTTGGACGCGCGCGATCATGGCCCCGTGCATTTCTCGCTGGGAGTCGCCGTCAGCGTTGAGACCGCCGGGCGCAAGGCCATACAGGCGGGTCAACGGGATCCCGGTGGCCGCCGCCAAATCTTCGGCAGCTGCGGCCGTCAAATCCTTCCAGCCCGAAACGGACGTGGCGCGGGACAGGTACTCCTCGTTTTCCCCGACGACGGTCAACGAAAGCACCGAGCGCATGCGGGCCATCATCGACATCCGCGTCTGAAACCACGCGGCCTGATCGCTGACCGACTTTGCCGCAAGGCCGGAGACCTTCAGCACGTCTACCCGAAAATCCTGGGCCATCGCCGCGCCCGTCTGACCGATCGTGGTCCGATTACGGATCGCGTCCCATGCCGAGTCGAGCACCGAGCCGCCGAACCCCTGATTGGCTAGCCGGATCGCGGCCGGAATTTCGGCGCCATCGACGTAAAGCATCCGTGAGGCGTGCACTTTGGCTCGACCGCTCCAGCCACCGTTCAGCGCCGGCGAAAGCGGCGTCAATTGCCACTCTTTGACCTCGCGGAAATTCGGCGACTGAATATCGCCCTCCCACGACAGCGGCTGCATTTCGATGCGCTCGAAAACGTGCAAGCCCTGGAGCTTTTCATCGGCTCCCATCGGCTTCGATAGGTCCTTCTGATTCGTGATCATCAAAATCCCGGCGCCGCCATAAACCCGAGCGAACGTCAGCGCTTGGCCAATCTTTTGCTGAATCCCGAGCCGCTGATCGATCTCCGAAAAGTCCCCCTCGGTTTTCCAGCCGTTTTTCACGGCATCTTCGGCAACCGAAGAAACAATGCGGTTCGAGAGCCCGTTTTTCCAGTACAAAAAAGTCAGCTCGGAATACGTCAGCGGGCTGGCGGTCGTGTCCGGCCGTGCCGAAGCGCCCTTGTCATTTGCCCCACCCAAGCCCGTCAATGCGTTTGACAGCGAGTCGATACGATCCCAAAAGTGATCCCAGGAATCGGTTCGCTCACCCAAGAAGGCGAGCTGGGGAGTGGGCTTCGAATCCAGCGAATCGGCCCGCGCGGTGGAGGTTGCGGCGGTACTGCCTTCGGACGTGAGGTCAAAACGTCGGAACACGGTATCATTTAGCCAATCGCGCCAACCCAAGGACCACCCCCAGCTCTACAAGAGTATAGTTGCTGACGTGAGTCATCGCGACGTGAGCGCCGAAAATAGGATCAGGGCTTCAGGGCCTTAGACTCCAGAGCCTTAAGCCTATCCTCGATTGCGGCAAGTCGATCCTTCGTTGCCAGCTCAACTTTAGGCTGCAACGGTTGCGCAATGTGGGCCTCGACGGCGGTCAACACTTCTTCCTCAATTCCTTCCGAGTGGCTGGGGACCTGGATCCCCTCGATCACATTGCCGTTAACGATCAAGAACACAGGATATCCCAGCTCCAAGCTAAGCTGCTCATGATTAATTGCCTTTGACGTATTCAATTGGACAATGTGCATATTTGCCTCAAGTAAGCCGGATCACCGACAGCGTCGGCATTGCCGTCAATGCACCGCCGGAATTCTGGTAAAGGGAAAGCTCAACATAATCTCCGGCCGCAAACGCCCAAATCTGCGAACAGCTCAAATCGTTAACAGTGCCAGGATTGGCGCCCTCGCGCACGTCAGCGATCGTCGTCGTGTTGTTGACCAGGAGAGCAAGAATCCGCTCACCAACGGCACTTGCGCCAAACGAGCCGCTCCACCCGACCACTAAATACGTGCCCGCCGTTGCAATCGTGATCCTTGTCGGGTTGACCGCTGGATCGTGCATGTTTGTAGGATCGAAGCGCTCGATCGAATTTGCGGCATCGAATGTGGTTTTTGTATAGACGCCGGTCCCATAGCTCTGGTTGACCGTGCGCGCCAGACCGCACCGATCGGCGCCGATCCCAAGCGAGGTCCGCTGTGCGGCGGCGTCGGCGCCGGCCATGACCGAGCGGCCGGCCGCGGTCGTAGTCCCAAGGATAGGGGTGTCAGCCGCCCCAAAATACACGTATCTTCCAGACGTTCCTGGAAGAGCGAGCATATTCCGCATTCCGGTAGTGAAGTCGGCCAGTGCCCACGCCTGTGCACCGGTCGCATACGGGAGCTTGTTCGATGCCGACGGAAGCGCGGCAATCGCTGTTAGATCAGGATCCAGCGGTTGATATGCCGGGCCACGGCCCACCCACGAAGCGAGTCTCGACCAGCTCACGAGTGCCCCTCCCTGATCGTCAATCCAATCCTAAGAAGCGAACACGTCGCATCCGGAGCCGGCGTGATCATGATCGATCCGCCGTTGACCGTCAGCCACGCGGGCCCCTGGTTGATCACCATTTCCGAGGCCGTATCCGTGGTCAGTTCGTTTTCAAGATCGCCACTGATCACCGGCTGAAGTGTGGTTGCGCTACCTGCCGTGATTATCATTGCCGTCAAAAGCGTGATATCTATGGCCTTTTTAACGCCAGCGCTGGCAAGGTTGATCGTGAACGAGGAGCTTGGCTCGACCTCCGTTCCTTCGATTACCCACGAATAAATCCGGCGACCGCCGAACTCGAACACCTCCACCGGCGCATCGTTACCAAACCACTCGACCGCCATTGGGCCTCCTGGCGAGACTCTACCCGCGCTGGCGAGACTACGGCAACCACGGTCACCGACGGCGCTTCGGCCACCCGCTCCGCGATCGGCTCCCGAGGCCGAGTCGCCAGTGCCGCCCGAAGGTGTGGACCGCCCACCCCGCCCAATGCCGGATCGTCGATTGCTCCAGCGCCGGAAAATCGGGCGAGACGAACTCCTCGACGCGGCTTTCGGTGGCGATCCTTCCGTCGGGCAGATCGAAGATCTCGATCACGATCCGCAGTCTCGGCTTGTCATTTCGGTGCTTGTGGGCGATCAAATCGACGACATTACTGGACATTTGGGTCAATCGCCACAAATTCGAGCCGCACGATTGCGCCGACAAGCGCCACGGTGCGATCACCGCGATCGTCCTCGACCACCACGCGCCGATGCTCGCCGTCCATCCATGGGTCGCGTGAGTGGAACTCTTTCGCCCACTTTTCCGCAGCGCGCAGCGGCGTCTCGGCGTTGCACTTCCAAGATCTTCCGCTTGGCTCCGTCACTTTGAACCGTCCCAATCTCCCCCCAATAGCCGGCCGCGCCATGCGATCAATTCGTCGGCCGGGACTCCCAGGGAGCGGGCCGCTCGGATCAGTCTCGCCACCCGGTCGAGCCGTTGGCCAGCGCCAGGATCCGGCTCCTCCTCCTCGGAAAGTAGATCCGCGGGGTGGGGGACGATCACCGGCGGCGGAGGCTCGCGGTCGGCGATTCGTCGGTATTCGTTGCCGACCCGTTCGTGCCGCGACTGGTTGATCAGCGACCCCAGAAACTTTGGAAGCACACCGAGTGCAAGCGCCTTTTCACGCGCTGCGTCCCGGCTTACCGAGCCATGAATCCCCGTTTGCTCCCACAGCCACTCACGAAACGCGGCCGACGCTGCGCGTTGATCGCCCATGTTCGCCTCCTCACGAGAAATCACGGGCCGCGCATACTCACGAATATGCAGCGCGACCGGCGGCCGATCCCAGCCCCTGACCAGCCGGGCGCACGCATGGCACAAGCCCCAAAACTGCGGATCCGGCCACGCCTTCCGCTGCTGAACGGCGACCGTCGCGAGCACTACGCAAGCGACGTGGTCTCCTCGGCGGCAATGCAGGCTTGCGCAGACCAGTTTTCACCTCGCCGAGAGCGTACCCCCACGCAAACGAATCCGCAATCGGGCCGAAAACAGCACAGCCCAACCACCTTCATTTGGCGAGGACCCGCGGAGGCCTGTGCTCTCTGGAGAAGACCTCGCGAAGCGCCTCGGCCGTACTTTTGGTGATTCGGCCAGCCTCAAACGCTTCGTCGACTTCGGCGACGGAGCAAAGGGTCACGTAGCCGTTAAGAACCATTGCGGCGTTTTGATCGAGTTGATGAAGGGCCTGCTGATCAACGAGAGCCGGCGCCCCGTTGACGTTGACCAAGTACCGCATCTCGCCGAATTGAGCTTTATTCACGACGCGCCCCGCCTGCCCTCATTTCCTCTACCATTCTTGAACAAAACTCAAGAACCACAGCCCCCGCCACGTCCCCCTCATGCACGAGACCGTTCGACCCAAGCCGCTGCATGTTGGCAATCAAGCCAAGCATTGCATCAGTATAGAGATCGTCCGGCGCAAACCGAAGATACTCCACATCGCACCGCACCATTGCGGCCATCCAGCTTGCCGTGTACCCATGCAATTCGTGGCGCTCCACTTCCGACGATGCGATCGGCCCCGCCGAATCGAATCGCAGGTTGGCGCCTCTCACTCTTGCGTTTGACGCCGAGTATTCCCAGCTCATTGGGCCGGCCTTTCGGATGCGCCCGGTCCAGCTCGATATTGCCTCGGTCCCATCGTCGTTCCACTTCCACTGCGCCCAAAAGGCGGGGGTTTCATATTTGTCGATCATTCCTCGCCTTCCTCTGTATTCAATTTTTCTCGAATTGCTTCAGCGCAACCACGATAAATGCTCGCCCTTAGATTGTTTTCCTCAATCAGCTTTCGCATGACACCGGACGCCGCGTCCAGGTCAATCGCCGTTGTTTCATAGCATTCCGCCAGCTTGGCCACCTCGGCCAACGACGCGGCGCCACGGGCGCGCTCTGCCTCCAGGCAATCGATCCGCTCTTGGAGCGCGACCACTTCGGGGCGCGGGTATTCCTTTTCTGGGGGCTCAATGACGCCGTCACGCGCAATGTGCGCCGTGACCTTGACTTCCTTTGGCTTAAAATCACCGATCGAACTAGCGCTTTTGAACTCGAAGCCGTCCGCAAACAAGATGGACTCGTTCCATACGGGCCAACCGACATTTTTGTAGGCAAGCTCATATCCCGCGCCCTCAAGTCGACTCTCCACCTGCTCGATTGCCGACGCGGCATCGGGGGAACAGCTAATACCCTCGGTATATGCGGCCTCCTGCGGTTCAGATGGACGTGGCGGGGCCTGCCAACTCCAGACTGGGCGGTGCGCCCAATTGCGCGCGACGCCTCGACACACCCCGTCGGAGTCGATCCACGAGATCACGCGGGTTGCTCCACCCAGCGACACCTCAGAACCCTCGTTGCGAGCAACAATCACCCGCGCGCTCATGGGGCCACCGGACAAGCCGCGGGGGTGGCCTCGACGCAATCGCCCTTGACGGCCTTCGCCAGGGCCTCACACTCAATCCCGAGGCGCTCGGCGCGCTCACGGTCGGCCGACTCGCCCCACCGACGCAACCGGCGCTGGCACTCCCGCAACTCCAGCACGGCATTCGCGAGCCGCAACGCGACAAACTCTGAAGACATTCGACCTCCAAGGGGCTCCACCGCCCATCCAGATACTACCCCAATCCGTTCCCGCGCGCAAGCCCGAAGACGGGATCGGCGATCACCAGTTGATATCGGGCTGCTTTGCGCTGTTTTTGGTTGCCGACAAATTCAGCTCGATCGGCGTGGCGAACGCCGCGAACTCCCGAAGCGGGTCAAGCTCGCGATAGTCCGTCAAATCCATCCACCTGAGCAGCATTTGACTGCCGGCGTCCACCTGATCGTCGTTGGTTCCGCCGGGAAACGAGATATGCTCCTCGACCAAATCGCCGACCCATGGCGCGATTTCGGGGTCTGGAAGAAAGACGTTCCCCGCCTCCCAGGCGACGGTCGAAAGCTCCGCGCGGGCGTACTTGCTCGCCGAGCCGGGGTCATACGCCACAATGCCGGGGACGTGCGCGCGCAATTCGGAGATCAGCGCCGACCCGTTGGCCTTGTCCTCGATCAGCACCAATCGCGTTCTGGCGTGCTTCTTCCTGAATGCAATCAGCGTTTTTCGTGTTTCGACGTAGTTCATTCGATCGCGCACCTGATCGAGCAAATAGAACTTCGCGCCCTTGCGGCCCCATGCCTGCATCACGACATAGTCGCTTTCGGCCTCGTCTTTGAATGTGCAGTCCACCGAGATCGCGATTTCATCGAATTCGGCCATTCGATAAGAAAGCCGGTGGTACTGCACCCATTCGCGCTTGAAGAGCTTCCCGGCGGCCGGCCGTGGTTTTTGCTGGTACTGCGCATCGAAGTGCCGGGCGACCATACGGCGCCGCTTCTCGGTAACCACCTCGGCCGGAAATCGGCGCTCCTGCAACGACTCACCGGCTCCCTGTCGCGGGTCGTCCGGGTGCCTGTCCACGTCAATCGGCTCGTAAGACAGCATCGGAAGCGCCACATGACGCGCTCCGTTTCGGACCATGTGCCCGGCCAAGTCGTCTAGGTGGAGCCGTTGCATGATCAGGATTTTGTATGCCTTCGTCTCGTCGTTTACTCGGCTTGTAATGCTGTTTTCATACAGGTTAACCATCGCCAACATGCGGGCCGCCACCTGTGCAACCGAGCCGTTGATCACTTGGTCGGCATCATACGGATCGTCGATGATAATCCCGTCGCCACGCCGGCCGGTCACCGCCGAGCCGATCGAAGTCGATTCCCGGAAGCCTTCATAGTCATTGACGAACTTTTCGATCTTGTCGAGGCCGCGTTGCACCGCCCATGCCCGCTTCTTCCCTGTCTTTCGGTCTCTCACCTCGCGGACGTTGCCGACCTTCGCTTGGTATGCAACCAAAGCCTTGTATTGCGGCTTATCCAAAACTCCGCGCATACGCTTCGAATCACGAGACGCAAGGCGCGGATGGTTCGCGAAGCAGAGCACACGCTCGGTGGGTCGGTGGAGCCACACCCACGCCGGCCAAAGGACCGACACGAGGAGCGACTTCGCCGTCCCCGGCGGGATGCAGATCACCAGCTCTTTCGTCTTGCCCTCGAAAACCCACGTCAGCTCGCGGCAAATGATATCCAGGTGCCAATTCCACTCCAGCGGCTTTGGCTCCAACACCGGCCACATGCAGCGAACGAACGTTCCAAAATCCCGAACGCAAGCAGACGCCAGCAAATCGCGCTGATTGGCGCGGCGTTGCGCGTCGGTGATCGGGATCTCACTGGCCGTTGTAGTCAAGGCCCTTGACCGCTACGTCGTCCACTTCGATGATTTGACGGATCGGCTGTGTGATTTCAATGGTTGGACGACCAACAAGTGGAGACATCTCTTTCGCCAGCGTACGGGCCCGCTGAAGAACGAGCGGGCGCGCGTCTAAATCGTCCGTCCAACCGAACCAAATTCCGCGCTCACGAGCAACGACGATCACCGGCTGCATACAACCTCCGCCGACAGCGTACCACGGCGGCGGTCAGTCGTCGGCCAGGATGGTTGCGGGGGTCGGATTCGAACCGACGACTTCACGGGTTATGAGCCCGGCGGGGTACCGCTCCCCCACCCCGCAGCACACCAGCACTCTACTCGTCGGCCAGGATCGCCGCCAGCTCTTCGCCCGTTTTCTCCTCGATCGCCAAAATCGCGCGGGCCTGCTCCACCGAGAAGCTTTCCGCGTCGATGATAATCGGCTTCTCATGCTCTTGTTCTTCGGGCGGCTCTTGCGGAGGGGCGTCCAGGCTAACGCTACCACGGGCCAACCGAAGCGCGTCCTTTCGGGCCTCCCGAGCGTCGGCGCGCTGGACGAGGAACTTCGCGACGTCCACCGCAAGCTTTCGATCGTCCGGGTCTTGCGACTGGACCACCCGGTGCAAGATCACCAGCGGGCCGGCGATCGCGCGCGCCTCGGCCTCCAGGGCGCGGATCAAGAACGCCCCATAGGGCCGTAGCCCCTCATGCCCTCGGCGAAGCCACGCCTCAATTCTGGCGAACGACATCCCGGCGTATGCCGCCGCTTGCTCGCGCGAGAGACCACACTCCAGGGCGTTGATCATTTTGTCGGCCAGCGCTGGCGAATATCCCCACTGGTCTTTCGGAAGCTTCGGGACGTGGCGTGTCATTCCAGGGCCCCTTCGCCGGGGTCCTGATCGTGATCTTTCGCCCACCGCGTCCATCGTCGGCGGATTACGTCGCAAAATCGCGGATCGATTTCTGTGCCGACAAAAATTCTTCCCGCCTCCGCAGCGGCGATCAGGGTTGTTCCGCTGCCAGAAAAAGCGTCTCCGACAACCTGATCACCCCTTGAAACTCTAAGGATCTCGGCGAGCAACTCTACAGGTTTTTGGGTCGGATGAAGCTGGTTTCCCGTGCCCTTGCTGCGGATCACATTTCCGCCGGTTTCTATGAATCCGAAGCCCGTTGATTCACGAGCACCAAAGGCGATCAGCTCGTGTTGGGTTCGCCAGCCGAGTCCCATTCCTGGCGTCTGTTTGTCCCAAACGATCATGCTTCTAACCCGCAGCCCACCGGATTCCATTGTATCGAATAAGGATATCCACATGCGCCAGTCGGTGAAAATGTATGCTCGCGCGGGCCGCCATGCCGAAAGCATCCGATCAATCAGTGCAGTGTATCCGCGTGTTGACAGCTTATCGTTTGCGATTCCATCGGAAAACTCGCCTCCTGACTTAGTCTTCAGCGATCCGAGCGAGCCACCGGAGCGGCCGGATTCCTGGAATCCACCAGAACAATATGGAGGATCGGTTAGCAATAATTGCGGGCGCTGGCCAAGCAATGCCACCACGGCCTCGTTCGTACAGTCACCACAGACCAGCGTGTGCGGACCGAGACGGTAAGCCTTCCCCATCTCGGAATCCACCCGCCCGGCAAGAGGATCTGGCGCATCGCCCTCAACACTAAGCAACGCCCCCGTCGCCGCGCGGAGTTGCGATTCCTTCCAGCCAAGCCCCTTTAGATCAACCCTGTTAGCCGACAACTCTGCGAACACCTTGGTTAGCGCCGCATCGTCCCACTTCGCGATCTCGCCCAGCCGATTGTCGGCCAGCGCCAAGGCCTTTGCCTGATTCTCGTCGATATCCAAAAATCGAACTAGAATCTTGTCAAGGCCTAGTTTCTTTGCTGCCTTGTACCGCGTATGGCCCGCGACAATGATCCCAGACTCCCGACGCACCAGGATCGGCGACCCCCACCCGAATCGACGGATCGACTCCGCGACCGGTTCCACGGCGCGATCATTTTTCCGCGGGTTGCCTGCCCATTCTTTGACGCTGCCGATTTCCACCCATTCGGCCTCGCTCACTTTTGCCGCCGCGCCGCTCGATTCGGCCCGCCCGAGCGCTCGATCAGCTTCGCTCCGGCTGAATACAGCGCCCGCGCCGGATTCAACATTGGATTGAGCTTGTCCGGCGACGGTGCGATCCCGTGTTTCTTGATCCGCGTGTACCCAACCGGCATCCTCGGTGCCTCGCCGGTTTTCGCGAACAGATAGGCGGTATAGTATTGGCCGAGGCGATCCTTCTGATCCTCGGCCTTCAACGGCGCATCTCGCCAAACCATCCACACATGGACCTCTCCCTGATATTCTTCAGCCAAAGCAACCTCCTAACGCCGTCTATACCACCACTCCTTCAATTCTTGCCACAGCACCCAGACGCCAATTCCAAGCATCAGGCCAACCGCAGCCAAGAAAGCCTCTTTCCAGTCTTCGCTCATTTTTGCACCAAGGGCCAAGGGTTGTGCGCGCGGTCGAACTCCGCGACCGCTTCAGCATAGCCCTCGGATCGGGCGCGGCCAAAGGACCACCAGATCACCGCCAGCCCCTCCGGATCCGTGCCCACAAACAGCCCCACGCGCCCCTGTGAGTCCGAGACCTGATCGCCGCGCACCAAGCGCCCCGAAAGCCGCGCCGGCCCCACCCGCGAGACGCCGATCAGCTTCAACGGCGCGACGTCAATCGTCAGCGATCCTCGACCACCGAACAGGCTCACCGGTCCCCCGGCTCGACCTTGAGCACATCCGAAAAGTCTTCGATCAATGAACGCAAATAGACCTCGCGATCTCTTGCCTCCGTCGCTTTTCGGGCCAGCTCCGCCGCCGCTTTGGCCTCGCGATCCGCCTCCCGCGCCCACCGCTCAAGTCGAGCCTTCAGGGCCACGGTCTTGGCGTCGAGCTTTTCCTCCAGGAATTGAACTTCCGATTCCAGATCCGCGATCTTTGTCTCCAAATCGACCCTTGGGGACTGTTCCACTGGCGCAACGGGCGCAAAACAAACCGGCGCGTCGCTGAACAAGTTTTTTTCAGTGCTTTCCGCAGCCCGAGCCGATTTGTTCGCGCGATTCCGCAGCATCCCCTCACTAATCGCTGGCGGCCCCGTGACGCCCTGTGCCACGAGAATCAGCCCGTCCTCCCACCCGAAGCCTGGATAAAGCCCTTCGCGCTTTCTCGCGGCGCGCTCGCGCGCGTAATGCGCCCGGCAAAGCCCAACGTTCCGGCCCTCGCCGGTGCAATCCGGGATCCTGCACATTTTTGGTCCATTCGTCTTTTCCATTGGTTTGACCTCCTCTGCTTTTGGTTCTTCGAAAAACTCAACCGGCACCGCACCCCGACCCTTCTGGCGCTCCGGATCTCCCGCCCTCACGCGCTCGGTGCAGAAATGACAAAGCGACCAAAGCGCCGGGCGCTCGCCGTCCATGGCGATGAACGCAATCGATCCCGTGGACCCAGCACAATTTTCGAACGAGCAGCGCATCTACCCCCCCCGTCACGGCTTATTCAGGAGCCCCCATGCTTTCCAGCTTTTGCTCAAGGGTGCCGCCGTCGTATCCCCGGTCCCACGCCGATCCAATCTTCACCAGCGCCGACTCTTCGACCGAATCGGTCACCCAGCGCTTTAAGATCGACAATCCGACCACCTGAGTGTCGTCGCTGATCACGCCGCCGAGAACAAGCCCGTCCAAGATCGCCTTCGCCACATTGTCGATATCTGGCTTTTGGGTGTGATGCCTCCACGCACGATCCGCCTTGGTGTGGCTATTTGGCCGCAAAAAGCTCAACTCGATAACGATCAGCACCGGGTGCTGACGCGCCCACACCTTTCGCCCGTCGTCCACGTAGATGGTTGCAAAACTTTCGCCAGACTTGCGCCGAGCCGCCGAAGCATAGTGCGCGACCAACCCCTCATAGTCTCGCGTCTTTTCTGGCGTACGCATCGAAACGCGACCGCCGCGAACCGAGGCCAGCGGCCGGCCTTTGCCGACGGGTTTCCCCGGCACGAAAAATTCAATCATGTTTCCCCCTCTGTTTCGCGCGCCGAGCGGACGCCTTGCCGTCCGCCCGTTGCACAATGTAGGTTTTGTCGCCAACGCTCACCAAATACGCCCCCGGCATTCCTTCGGTCTGCGGCTGAATATACGACCACGCTCCAGCCGGATCAGCAATGACCGCCTCCAGCGCCTCTACGCCAGCCGGGGGGACATAGTCAAGCAATATATACGACTTTCGAAGCCAACCCCAGCGGATCACAACCACTCGAATCTCGGTTACAGATTTTGGCGTCATAATCCCACATCCTCGAATCTCGTGCACTCGGCAACGAATCGCAACGGGACCACCCCGCCCTCGCCGTGCCGATTTTTCACAACGTGAACCTGCGCGCTTCGAGCGCCCTTGTCCCGATGCAGAAACATGATCATGTCTGCATCTTGCTCGATCTTCCCGGAGTCCCGAAGATCCGACATTTGCGGCTCACCCTTCGAGCGCTTCTCGATATCCCGGCTCAATTGGGACAAAACCAGAAACGGAATCCCGGTCTCCTTGGCCAATGTTTTCAGCTCGCCGCTGATATCGCCGACCGCCTCGTTTCGCTTCTGGCGCGGATCCGCCGGGGTGATCAGCTGGAGGTAATCGACCACCACCAGAGACGGGCGTTGGTCCAGTGCTTCCAGGCGGACGAGTCGCGATCGGATATCCGCTATTGTAGTCCGGCTGGAGTCATCGATAAATACTGGCAAATCGGCAACCGCCGACTGCGCCGACCACAATCTCTCCCAGTCGTCGGGGGAGAGCGTGCCGCGATTGATCCGCGTATACGGAACTCCGGCCTCCATCGCCCATGCTCGTTGTGCGAGCTGGTTTGTGCCCATTTCAAGGGAGAAAAACGCGACGTAATGACGCGCCATCGCCACCCGATGCGCGATCCCGAGGGCAAAGGAGGTTTTGCCCACCCCTGGCCGAGCGGCCAAAATCGTCAGCCCCTGCAGGTCAAGGCCGCCGATCAGGTGGTCGAGATCTTCGAATCCGGTTGGCAATACTGAGCTGGCCTCGCCGCGCTGGACCTGCGACGCCTTGACCGCGATCGCGTCGAGATCGTATCGCTGCCAACCCCCGCCAACGCCAGCGGTGCGACGGACCACCTTCCGCATGTGCTGATCCGCGAGCGCCGCCAGCTCTTCCGGCGTTACGTCGGGACGTTTCGCGTACTCGGCCAGCTTCTCTTGGTGGGCAGCGAACTCGCGGAGCCCCGACTTTCGCGCGATCTCTTTCGCGTAGTAGTCCAGGTTCGAGGTGCTGACGGCCATATCGGGCAATTGGAGGACATAGTTCAGCCCGCCGAACTGACCCGGCTGCAACTGCGCGATCCGCTCCGGGACGGTGATCACGTCGATAACAGCCCGCTCTTTCTGCATCCCCAAAAGCAGCTGGAAAAGCCGCGAGTGGTGCGGGTTGACGAAATCCGCAGCAGTCACAAGGCCGCCGATCTCGCTCAATCGATCCGGCGCCAGGATCAGGCCGCCGAGAAGGGCGCGCTCGGACTCGACGCTCACCGGGCCACCAGGGCGGCAAGCTGGCGCGCAAGGTTGCTCACCTCTGCCTTCACGTAGTCGAGATCGCGATATTCGCCGCCATAGGCGCCAAAATACTTCCATAGCGATGGGACCAAATCGCCATAGTGCGCACAATCAAAGCCAAACCCCCTTTCGCCCGAATAGGTCAACCCGCCATGAACATCGATATCCACAACCAACGGATCTTCGTAATCGAGCCCAAAGGCCGGATGATCTTCCGGAACCGCGACATATCCGCACCAAGCACCCGAACCGCCCCGGCGCGCGACGCACTGATATCCCGTCGCCTCGTCGTTCCACTCGATCGGCCCCCTGGGCTCCAGATCCCACGGCGCGATCATTGTTGCACCGCCCGCACCGAGACGGCGCCAAGCTCTTTGGCAGCCGCCCAGGCGTCATCGAGGGTCAGCGCTGGGATCTCCAGACGCGACCCGTCCTCAAACACCGCGAAATACCTCATCTCTCCCCCACCAAATCATTCTATGTCGAAAAGTTCCCGCGCGCAAGAAACAGATTTAGGTTTTGCGTTTGTTGCCTTCAGAGAGCAACAATGACGGACCAACGGCCAATCCCATCACCTTCCGTGATCTCTCATCGCGCATCTGATTGATATACGCCTCGTAACCTGCGATAAATGCGTGCCTCATGGAATGCACCCTCTGATCGGTCATATCGTCTAGTCGATCAATACCCCCGCAGCCCCGAATACCCGCACGTATCGCTCTCTCCCTCTCTATATCTCCCTTGCAATCTGGCAAATCTGTCGGTCCAGCCCTTCGCGTGGCCTCCACCACAAGCCCCCAGTCCGTGATCGCGCACGTCGCCGAGGCCCCCGGAGCGATCGCCAACAGCTGGCCCGCCGTCGGCCAGTACGCGGCGCTCTGTCGGCAGTAGACCACCGCCGCCGAATACACCTGTTCGTCCGACAAGTCCGCCAGGATCTGACAGTACGCCAGGGCCATCGACTCGATCGCCGACCCCTCGTCCTTTGTGCTTCTCCAGGTTGCGGGCTTGCTTAGTCCAGAATTCAGCATCATCCAAAAACACCGGATCATCCCTTCTTTACTTGGCATCGTGACCTCCAAAAACCAAACGCGCAAAAATCAAATTGGTGTCGCTCTCTATATTATGAGAGCTTTCAAGGGGAATCTTCGACAGCTCTAGGTACTGATCGAAATTCGCCGGCCTCCAGGGCGTGGCTCCGTTGGCGTACCCCTGATCCCGGAGGTACGCGGCGCGCTGGTGGGGCGACGTCCAGAGCCACCGGATCAGCGACTCCACTTCCGCTACTGAGTGTGATTTCACCCGAGCCGCGATTCCGTCGATCGTGGCCTTGAGCACCCGATCGCGCTTGCCCAGATCGCACCAGAGATCATGCAGCCGTCGGATCTCCGGATCTTCTGCTCTCCCTCCCCGATCAGCCGTCCGAAGAGGCGCTGGCGGCGCGAAGAGGATCGGGGGCTCTTCAGAGATCACAGCACCACCAACGTCGAGCACACACACCGCGACCGCGTCAGCGGGCGCAGCCCCGATAGGGGCGGGCGGAGGCTGACAAACCCCGGACGTCGAACCATGTAAAGGTGCCCTTATATTGCAATTGTCGTGACCGTCTGAAAACAGGCCGCCAACCTGGGCCGAGTGTTGCGCTTTTTCAGGCTCAACTAGCGCGGAATTTTGCGCCGGTGTTGCGCTAGTGTTGCGCGACGCTTCGATATCTGGCGTCAAAACTGGTCCGGGTGTTGCGCTGGTGTTGCGTTCGAGCGTTTTTGACCAAATTCGTGAGATCCGAGAAACGTCGCGACCGAGACGACGGGCCAGCGAATGACGCGACTCGTCCGCGCCGGATTCGATCAGACGGGCAACCTCGGCCTCGACCACCGCCGTCGGAAGGCGAACGCCGGCAGCGACGGCGAGATCAAGCAGCTCTCGCCACGATTTATCGTCGAGATATGGCATTACTTTGGTTCCGCTGCCCAACCGCTCGATCGCGCGCGCTGCACAATGGCCTCAAGCGTCTGCGCCCACGACAGGTCGGCGCCGGAGTGCACGCGCACCCATGCGCGGTACTGCTCCAAAAAATCCATCGACGATGCCGAAAGGCGAATGTGCAATTGGTGCACCTCGCCGCCGTTTGTCTTTCCCATTCGACCTCCGCCCCGACAGTATACCAGAGCGGTACGGAGTGCAACCTACAACGCGGACGAAATCAGAATCACCGCCAGCGCTGCCACGACAGACCCGGCCAGCAACGCCAAGATCAGCTCTTCGCGACGGCGCATCACATGACCAGCACGTAAATATTCGGCGACCTGGGCGGAAGATTCCGCGTCTCGGATCTGGCGCTGGAGTTCCATGATCTTTTCGCCGCGAACGTCCGCGATTTTTCTCACTTTCGCCAGCTCGATCGTCTGCGCGTTGATCCGCGTCTGGAGCCGGCCGACGATTTCCGCCAAATCGCACTCTAGGGATCCGCGCGGCGGTCGGGGTCCGGACGGCTCGCACAATTGCGCCAGGGCGGGCTGTGACGCGGGCAACATCCACTCCCAGCGCCCACCACCCCCACCGCTCACTCGACGCCCCACGAGGGCACCAGAACGAATGCGGCGGCGCACTGTGGCGTCCGATACGCCGAGCAATGCAGCCGCCTCGTAAATGGTCAAGCACTTGTCGTTGTCCATGGGGCCTCCTCGGCCCCGTGGGCCTCACTGCGACATCGTATCCGCTACCGCCTGTCCGCCGCCCCTGACCGCGCGCTTGCCGGTCTGGCGCGCCAACTTCGCGGCCGCTGAAGCAGGCATGTCGGCGTCCAGGGATCGACCGCCCTCGATTTCGATCCGTGGCTGCCACAAGATCCCCTGACCGTGGAGATCGTAGTGCCAGCGAGCGAGCCGATCGTGCGTCTGCGGATGCGCCGCAGCGGCTGCGATCGCCTGGGCATGGCGGATATCGTTGATCCCGTACCGCGAGAAATTCGAGTCAAAACCGACGATATCCGGCTTTCGCAAGCACGGTTTTTCAGTTTTGCCGTTGCGACCAAAGTAACAAAAAGCATGGTGCAAACATGCTTCGCGCTCGTATTCGCTGGCGATAATCCACCAGGGCAGCGAAACCACCACGCGCCACTCGGCGCTATCGGGTCGGGTTTGGCGTTGGACCTCGGGGATTACCGAGGCTTTTGCGGGCACGATTCGCTTGCTCACAATGTCAATTTCCGTCGGGACGCGCGAAGAAAAGACGACCTCGATCCGAGCCGCGCGCTCGGCTGGCGTATCCTCGTCACTCTCCCCGATCGTCGTGAATTCCTCTCCTGCAATCAACTTTTCGACGACCCGGACAATCCCAGTAAGGGCCTCCTCACCACGCTCCAGCGCCTCGTCCACCGAAATCGCACGAACGAACGTACCGATTCCGCCACCGGTCGGGACGCGGCGACTGGCGAAAATCCGCGCCAATTTCTTTGCGTGCGACAACCCCAAGCGATCGCCATTTTTAAGATCGGCCTCCATTTCCATGGCCTTCGCCCGACAATCCAACACACATGCGGCCCACTCTGCCGTTACAAGCTCGTCCATTTTGACCTCCGCCCCGCAGGGTGAACCATTGTATCCCGATTTCTTGCGCGTGGGAATATTTGTTCTTGCGCGGTGGAACGAATGGGGTATGCTGTGGGCGGAGGTTGCATGTCTACAACGCTCGCCGCGGCATTGGCCCGCGCGATGATGGCGGTTGCTGGCGTCGAAAAGGGCGCCAGGAACAAGTTCCACGGATACGATTACGTCTCCGCCGACCAAATGGTCGCGCACTGTCGCGCGGCCCTGGCCAACGAGGGGATCGCGGTGGTTCCCACGTCCCACCGGATCAATGCGATCCGGATCCCCTACGTCGAGGAGGGGAAGTCTGGACGGAAGGAAAAGGAGGCTCCGGCCTCTATTGTTTGCGAGTATCTCGTGATGGGGCATGGGGAGGCGTATCAAATGGCCTCTGAGGTGCCCTTGTGCCCAGAGGCCGGGCGTCCGATCGACAAGGCGGTTTTTGCGGCCAAGACCGAAGCGCTGGGGTACGTCCTCCGCGATCTCTTGTTGGTCCCTCGTGGCGAGGGGATCGACGATATTTCGGGCCGCCCTGACGACGATCGGCCGGTCCGGTCTGCCGAGTCTCGCGACAAGGCCCCACCGGCGGACGAACGCGCCGACGCGATGGCGCAACTCACCCGAGCCGCCGAGGCGAACGGGCTTCCAATGGTAGCAATCGAGGCGTTCGTGGCGGATAAGATGTTGGCAGATCTGAAGGATCTAACCCCGGAAAAGCTTCGGGGCGTCGCTAGGCGGCTGGCGGATGATGCCGTTCAAAAGCAAATATGGGCCGCTTATGCCGGGCCCGGGACGGAGTAGGCCGTGGTCTACCGAAAAAAGATATCGGACAAATGGGAGTTTCTAAACAAGGACCCCAAGACCTTGAAAGAGGCCATCGGAGCGGCGCTACACTCGTCGGGGTACAACCTGACGAAAGCGGCCCTCTTGGTCGGGGCGTCGCGCGATACACTCCGGCGCACCGTCGAAAAGCTTGGTATGTACGACACGATCGAGAAGTATGGTCGGGAGGCCAAGGCGGCCGATCGACAGGCCGAGATCGACCGCTGGCTTTCGTTTCAGACGAACCACACAAAACGCTCTTTTAACGAGCATTATAAGGCGGCCCGCGCGAAGGGCTTCCACCACGCCACCGCCCGTAAAGAGGCGAAGAGGCTCACGATCCGACAACTGGCGCGCGGCGCCGTCCAAAAACTCCAGGAAGAGGCCAAGAAAAATGCGACTGAAACCGAAGAATGAATCTGATCCGTTGGAGCGCTGCTATACCCAGGCGAAGGAGGCCAACATAATGGCCTCTTACGCCGAGCGGCTGGCGCGCGTGAATAACCCCGTCGTTCTAGATCCCTCCGTCGGTGGCGGCTCGCTATTGCTGGGGATCCAGCGCAAAATGCCGCACTCGTACCGGATTGGAATCGACCTCGATCCGGATGCGGCCGCCGAGGGGGCAAATATCGCAATTCGCGCCGAATCGTTCCTCGATTGGTCTCCGGTGCCGGGCCACGAGCCGGATCTGATCGTGGCCAATCCGCCGTTCTCGCTGGCCCGCGAGTTTATCGAGAAGTCGCTGATCGACGTAAAGCCGGGGGGAGGGCTGATCTTTCTGCTTCCGATAGGCTTCCTGGCCACCAAGAAGCGGCGCGATCTGTTCGGGGAAAAGGCGCCGTCAACCGTCGTGATCCTTTCGGAGCGGCCGCGATTCGACGACGGATCCGGGCGCAACGGATGGAAGAAGTCGGCCACCGACGGGAAGGAATACATGATCGCGATTTGGGACGGTCGGCGCACCAATATGGGAACCGATTTGGTGTGGCGATGACAGAACAAAAGCGCGCGAAGAATCTAGAACTTTGGCGGTTCTGGATAGGCGACGACGAAAAGCCAACCAGCGTAAGCGTTCGCACCGATGATGTCTACTTCATCGCCGGGAAAGACGGCAAGCGAGCCGAGTTGTTGGCCGGGTGGTGGATCAACCGCACCGACAAACAGCCGATCCTTATGGCGGCCGCTGCCCAGGTGGTCGCGCTCCTTCTCCGCGAAATCCCGCCAGAGCGCGCGCGGGACGTATGGCGGGCCGGGATCACGGTGCGGGCGCCTAACGCCTTCCGGTTCAAGTTTGGCGCGATCGAATCGCATCCGCTTGATCGAGAGCAACTGGGGGTCTAAATGGGCACGCGAGTAGTTCCACAGATTACAACAAAGTTTTGCGACAGGTGTAGAACCGAAGCGGCCGGAGCCTTTGCGCACGAATACGCGGAGATTCGGGCCGAATATAGTGGGAGAGGTCTTGACGGTGCTTGGGGCGGCGTGGGTGCCAGCTACGACCTGTGTGGTCAGTGCTGCCGCGACCTTCAAAAATTCATGAAAAATGGCCGCGAATCATGAGGAGCAAATATTGGCGCAAAGTCATGGCGTTGGGGTGGCGCCTCGGCCCATATGTTTCGGTTGATCCGGAAAACCAGCGGCCAGTCGGGCCGGGGACAATGATTGAATCCACCGTGGATATCGATGGGATCCTTCCCAACAAATAGCTTGCGCGCGGGAACTGCATGGGCTATTGTGTTTGTGTTGGAGGTCAAATGCAGTGTTTCAACGGATGGGGCTGCCCGTGCGAAGTTTGCTCGCCGGCGCCAGACGAGGGCCCGAGCGAAGCCGAACACGCCGAGTACATGGCGTGGTGCGACGCTCGCGGTCTCGACGACGCCGACCGGGCCAACTGGTCCGTGTGGGTGTCGCGATGGGCCCCGGTGAGCGCCGCTGTGGGGGTGGACGATGATGTTCCCTACTAGCCCATGGCGCGGCCGGTTCGCGGCCATTGACCCTATCTGGGACGCGGCCAAGGCCGAGGTCGCCGCGCTTAACGCCGAGCTGGACGCGCGCGGCGGATACGACGATGCGCTCGAGGAGCGCATTCGCGACCTCGAAGAGTTGATCGGGCACTTCTCGGCGTGCGAAGACCTCATGCGCGCGCTGGAAGACTTCGAAGACGAAATATAGGGGCCTCCTGGCGGGGCGGCGAGGGTAGCGCTATCGCCGCTTGTTGGTTCAATTCCAACGGGTCCACCACTTAAAAACGCTGGAGAAAGCATGGAATACGCCGGGCTGAAAATTTGCGATGTCGCGCGGTGCCGTCAGCACTGCGCAAAAGACAAGGACGACGTTCGATCTTGCCGGTCTGGAAACTATCACTTCGATCTGTGCGTTGAACACCGATACCTATTTGGTCGGTTTTGCAAGAGTCTTTCCGAGCATGAAGCACGGTTTAAGGCCGCGCTGGAAGAATTCGAAGAGGCGTGGGATCGCGAAAACCCGGAGCCTCGCCCAATCGAAGAATGGAATACGCTTGAATTGGCAGGATTTACGTACTTTTTGGAGAGAAAATGAGAATCTACATCGACATCGAGACCGCTCCGGCGGCGCACTGGACCAACACCCAAATCGCGGATCACGCCCGCGATTTGGTTCCCAAGACCCACAAGAGGCCCGACACGATCGCGGCGTGGTTGGCCGAGAATGGGCCGGGGACGTTCGCCGGCACCGCGACCGAGTACCGCCTCGGGTGGATCTCTTGTATTGGCGTTCTCGCCGAAGACGGCGAAGCACCTACGATTATCCGTGGTGTATCGCCGCTCGATCAGGGTGAGGTCGCACTGGCGACCAGCGAGGCAAGGGCGCTACGGGAGTTGGGCGAGCTGATCGCGAAGACCAAGGCGGCGATCTTGGGTGGGCCGCCGATCAGTCCCGGCGGGGACGTATCTCGCGGCGGGCTGTGGGCTCCGCAATTCGTGACGTGGAACGGCGACAGTTTCGATATGCCCTGGTTGCACCGGGCCGCGCTGAAGTACCGCCTGGGGGCGCTGGCCCGCGAGCTGCGCGGCGATCTGGCGCTGTCGCCGAGCCGGCCCGGTGGGCGCTGGGTTGACCTAATGCGCTCGTGGAACTACGGAAATCCACGGGAATACGCCAAACAATCCGACGTCGCGCGATACCTCGGTGTTGCCCAGCCCAACCCGATCGACGGTTCGCAGGTGCCGGGACTGTGGCTGGATGGGCGACCGGACGTGATCTATCAGCATTGCGCCGCTGATTTGGTGGAGTTGCGGGAGATCGATCGAGTGTTGCGTGGACAATGAGGGAGGGTAAAATGGCTTACAAAGTAGTATATAGCCGACGCTATGGGGGGTTTGGGTTGAGTCCAAAAGCAAAAGAGCTGCTAGCGGCTCGTGGGGTGGTTCAGGGTGGTTACGACGATCGGCCTATCGAGCGGCACAATCCGCACCTTGTGGCGGTGGTCGAAGAGCTTGGGGGCAAGGCCGCAAGCGGCCCATTCGCCCAGCTGGCGATCCAGGAGGTCGGCGGCGTCTATCGGATTGACGAATACGACGGTTACGAGAGCGTAATCGAGCCGGACGGCTACGAATGGGTGGACCCGCGCGTCGTCCAGGACGAACCAAAGTGCCTAGACTGATCTTTTTCTTGCGCGGCGGAACGATTGTGCTTGCGCGCGGGAACGGCTCGCGGTAATCTGTATTCACCAGGGCGGCAGTGAAGCCGCCTGAACAAACGAGGTCACTGTGAATAAGAAACTGCTTTCCGGTCGCGTTCGGGTCGCAACTGCCACCAGCCTCGATCCTGTTGAGATCGGCCGGGGGTGGGTGCTAGATGGCCCTGGGCCGGCCCGGTTTGGGTGGTACCGTACCACCCCGACCGGGGCGAGGAAATTCCTCGGTCGAACCGTGGAAGAGGTGAAAAATCGCCGCGCGGGCATCCTATGATCCGCGCCCTCCGGGACGAAATGCCCGGCCCCGTCTTCGCCCTGTGGGCCGTCGCGACGGCGGTGGCCTGCGGGCACATCGCCCACAGCATCTACGCCGCCACCCGCCCGGAGGCGTACCCATACAGCCCGCCCACCGAGGCGTGGCAGTGCGGTCTTGACTCCCGGGACTATCTGCCGGGAAATTGCGGGGAAACCGTGTGGTTCAGCCATAACCGAGACGCTCCGCCGGATTTTTCGCGCATCTGTCCGGGCGGCGACCTGGAAAGGTGCGCGATCCGGGAGCTGAAGTGAAAAAACAACGACGGGCGAATCGTCGAAGGGCAATGCGATTTGCAAAAAAATGCGGATGGATAGTCAGGAATGGCGACTGGTACACCTGTTTGCATTCCGCTTCGGGCGCGTGGCATGAGCTGTGCATATCGAAGGGCCGGTGGGAACTACACTTTCGTTTTGCCGATCACACAAGGACCTTTCGCGGGCTTGTGTCGGCTGTTCGGTACGCGCGCCGTGCGCTTGGTGGCGTTGCTGGCCAATGGGGGCCGGACGCCGTTTCGTGGGCGACTTGTAGCGATGGGCACAAAATGTTGATTGCGCTTGCCAAATTCGCCAAGCCCGAAGACCATGGAAAAATTGTGGATATTGCTTCAAAATGCGTGGCGCTGGTGGCCCATTATCAAGACGATCCCGATAACTACGCCAAGCTCGCTCGTTGCGAAGCGTTGGACGCGGCCGCTCTGCCAATGCCGCGGGCCGCGATCGCGGCGTCGAGGGCCGCTTGGTATGCCTCGGCGGCGGCGCAGTCGGCGGCACGTCGGGGCGAGGATGGATTCGGGGCGAGCGAAGCAATTGGATACGAGTGCGCCGTGATCGTGCGGGATCACTTTCCGAGCGATCCGGCGCCGCGAAAGGGTCAAAACTGGATTAGGCTTTAGTTGCGAGCGAAAACAAAGGAGAGACGACATGAATCGAGCGACAATTATCGGCAACCTGGGCGCGGATCCGGAGACGCGGACGACCCAGGGTGGATCAGTGATCGGAAACCTCCGGGTGGCCACCCGCGAACGCGTCAAAAAAGGCGACGAGTGGGTGGATCATACCGAGTGGCACCGCGTGACTCTGTTTGGAAAGACGGCCGAGAACGCCCAGAAATACCTCAAGAAAGGATCGCAAGTCGCGGTCGAAGGGAAGATCCGGACCAACAAATACACCGATAAAGAGGGGGTCGAACGGTACTCGACCGAAATCCTAGCCGATACGATTGAGTTCCTTGGGTCCCGTGAGGGGCGAGCGGACGAGCGGGATATCCCGGAGGCGAGATCAAGCGGCGGCAAGAAATCGGCGAAGGCTGTGGATGATGATTCGGATATACCATTTTGACGCCTCAAACGCCAGATATCGACGAGCGGTGGGAGAGGCTTCGGCGGCGGCTGGGCAACGAGCGCCAAGAAATCGCAGCCCGAATCCACGAGCGGCAAGAGGAGATCCGCGACCTCGATCGTGTGTTGGCCGGGCTCAAGATCGCATCGACGATCATGGACGAGGTCGAATGCGCATTTTCGCTACCCGAAAGCGAACGGCCGGAGCCGGGATCGTACGAGGAGCGCCACGGGACCTATAAGGGTGCGCCGTTTTGATGCTTTTCTTGTTGTTTTTTGGGACATGGCTAGCCGGATTCATATGCGGAAGCGAGGTTCGACTCAAGATCGAGCGCCGCCAAAGATCTTAGTCTGAGGCGCCTACCGATTGCCCCGGCTCAACCGTTGAGACCGGGGCTTTGTTTTGCTTGGTGTCGAGCTTCACCCCAGCGAACTCGATCGCGAACGGTATCCCGTTGGTCGCCAGCGTCACAAGCACGATCGCCACGATAAACCGCCACGTAAGCGACGAAATCGACGCGCGCATCTCTTGGCCCTGTCGCGTGATCAACTCGGCGAATCGCTCCGATTGCGTATCGATCGCCTTGGCGAACTTGTCGCCTTGCCGTTCGGTCGCGCGAACGAACTCTTTTCCCTGATCGCGCCGCTCGCTGTTGGCCTCCCGGAGCAAATTGGAGAGCTGATCGATCGTGGTTTCGCGCGGGGTGCGGGGAACGGTGTCGTCGGTCATCGGGATTTCATCGTGTGGAGCGGCCATATCAGCCCCCTAAGGGTTGATTGTTTCGATCAGCGTCGCGGTAAATCGAGGCCCGTAGAGCACGGCGGAGCGCGTGACAAGGGCCATGAACTCATCAAAATCCAGGGGGTCCGCGATCACTTGGCAACCCGCGGACCAGCGATCGACCGTCGTACTCGCTCGGCCGGCGTTGGCGCGGTGGAAGTTGATCCCGAAGATCCCCGCATCCACCGGGCTTGTCCGGTCAGGCGCACCGTCGCCGTCTCGATCTCGCCACACCGACACGGGGCGATCTTGGACGAGTGCTGAGTACTCGCCCTTGTGGCGCCCGATCACCCAAGCGCCCGGGTATTGCCCGGGGCACAGCGACGCCGTTCCCTTGACGTTGATCGGCTTCTTTGCGTAGTAAAGGCCAGGGTCTGACGTCGATTTTGCAGACCAGTGCACCCACTGGCCGGCATCCCGATAGGCCACGTGGATCCGATCGTCAAATTCATTTGGGCGGCCCGGGATCATCCGCTCCGAAATGATGTTCAGATTGAAATTGCCTTTGGTGAAGACCCGGAAGCCTTGCGAGCGAAGCCGCTCCAAGATCTCCGGCTCTCCGGCAGATTTGACGATCAGGCTCATTCGCCAACCTTCGGCTCGACCTTGGCCTTTTTCGGCTTGGCCAGTGCCTCGGCCAGTCGGCCCTCAACCACCGCCAACTGATCGCGGTATTGGTCGCGCTCGATCTGCAACTCGGCCAGCGCGCCCGACAGGGTCTCGACGCGCTCCTGCAACGCCGCACACGGATCCGCCGCCGGCTTCTTTTTGAAGATCTTCTCAAATGCCGCTTCAATGTGCGGTCCGAGCAACATCGCGGCAATGTAGAAAGCAGGCCCATCAATCAGCTCCAGGAACCACGGGAGCTTGATCGCGTCGTCAAGCCAGCGCGCCAGCTCTTTGATCGCGAAGTTCCTTTTATCACCGCCCATCCCGCCCTTTGCCTCGGCGCGAATGACGGCTTTTTCACAAGCCTTCGCGAAGTCCTCCGACTTGACGAGGTTTTTGATTCGGTGCTTTGGAAGTCGCATAGTTCACCTACTCGGTAAGGTTTAGAACACGGTTGACGCGGTTAGTCTGCTTGACGATTAAATACTTCCAAACGCCGAATCCGGCAGCAGCGCCATTCTCGGTGATCTTGATCGCCGCGATCTTTGTGGTGTCGCTGTGCCAGCCGGATGATCCCGAAAGCGGAGAATCGGTGTCGGGGATTGTGATCGTCTCGGACCAAAGGCCGTCCGCGTCGCTCGTCCCCGATTGGGTCGCAATGCCTGCCACCTCGCCGTTCCAATCCCCATCAGCGCCCAACGACACAATCTCAACGTCGAAAGCGTAATTTGTAAGGGCGGCCATTTTTCCGTAGACGACAACGGTAGGGACGTCGTTTTGTGTCTCGATTATGAAAGGAAGATAGCCAATTTCTCCCGTGGTTCCAAACTCCATCGTCTGGTGACTGGCGGCGCCAAACGTGCGAGCGCTGATCGCCGCCGGCCCGGAGGAAGAAAGCACATTGTCCTGGTTGATCAAATGGATTTCGTGACGCGCCTCAATCGCGGGAAACAGGTAATCCGGCGCGGAAACCGAGGTGTCGGCGACAATTGTTCCGGAAGTATCGACGTTTCCAGAATCGTTGACGCTGAACTGATTCGCGTTTCCGACCGTCAAGGTGTCGGAGATATCTACCGTGTCGGCGGTGACGTCGGAATGAGTGCCAGAGGTTGTATTGTGCTCGACGCCGTAAGAATTCGCCAGAACGTCTTTAATATAGCGGAGCCACTGATAGACAAGGTTCCACTGCCAATTAAACCACTTGGCCGGTGGTGCCTCGCCGTCGTCCCACCCCGCCGCCTTTTTTGGCGCGCCGGGGTCCTCGATCCGCGCCGGGTTGGCAGGATCCCATTCGGGAAGATCTGAAGGAAGCGGCTCGGTAACTGGCATTTGTCCCCCTTAGTACAGGCGGGCAAGCCCGCCCTCGTCAAATCCGTTGTCGGCGTAGTCCGGATCGTTCTCGATCGCGCCGAATCGGAACGCCAATTCTGGCGCTTCGATCGCGTTCATTCGCACCCCAGCCGGCTTGACCAGCCGCAACGTCCGGCCGATCCGATCGGCAACGCCCGCAGCGATCAGCTCCGGGGTGATCGCGGTCATCTCCACCGTAGCCGGCGAATGCTCGGCATAGGTCGCGGAAATCGGCTCGGTCAAAAGTTGCCAAACCTGATAGAAGGTGTCGGCGTTGCCCTTCGAGAAATTCACCAAGACCCGAACGCGGATAAATCGGCGGTAATCGTCGTCATCCAAACCGCCGCGAGACTCGCTAACGATCCCGCCCAACAGGTCCAGCCGGGCCCCGGTGGCGTCGTCGAGCTGGAGCGCGTCGATCATGTCCTTTGTTTCGTCTTCGAGCGCCTGGGCCATCGTCCCGAGTGCAGTTGCGAGCGCGCGAATTCGCGGTTGGTTCCGGTATTGGGACATGAACAACGCGATCGCGCGATCTATAAAGTCGTGAACCCACGTGTAAGACGGCTTGCATGGGTGGGCATCGTCTGGCGGTTCCGGATCAGGGCTCGGATCTCCGCCGACCTCAAAGGGGGCCTCGACAAGCATTTGCAGGGCCATACCGCCAACGCGAGCCACCGAGTCCTCGCCCGGCTCTTCTGACAGCGTCTGCAGGGCCATGCCGCCGATCCGGCCTTGCGGAGGGACCTCGACCGGATCCTCGACCAACATTTGCAGGGCAAGGCCGCCGATTTGACCGAGGCTATCTTCGCCCGGCTCCTCGGCGAGCACCTGCAACGCCAGACCGCCAACCTGCCCGAGATCGTCAGTCCCCGGCGATTCTGAAAGCGTCTGTAAGGCTAGTCCGCCAATTCGCCCGTAATCCGCCATTATGCGAACTCAATCCCGCCCTCGCAACCGTTTAGCGCGGTCCTGGTCAATGCGCCGGCGGTCCCGGGATCGTAGTCCCAAATATGCTCGATCAGCCGCGCCACACCAGCGGACCCGACCGCCGTCGAGGTCCCGTCCTCCGTGCCCGAGGTGATAAAGCTGACAAAGGCATTCACGATCACGCCGTCGCGCTGCACCAAAGCCGACAACTTGGCGGCCCGGAACGTGCCATCGAAGGGGATATCGTCGAAAGTGTATTGATCGCGATCGCCCGCAACTGCCGTTTCGTTGTAGTTTGTCATCGACATCGGGCGTTCGTCCACATTTTCCCAGTTGGAACCGGCCGACGGGGTGAACTGCGTAGAGGACCCGGCGCCAGTCGGGAATTGCGCTACGACAAAACTTTCAGCCGGGCGCCCATAGGTGGAGTCTCCGATCACAATGTCGTCGATATCTACGCCGACGCCGTTGTTGTCGAACTCGACCTGATCAAACAGGCTGGTAGCCGTATTCTGGAGATCCGTCGCTGTAACCGTCACAAACGTTGACACGTCGTTGTCAAGGTAAACGTCGCACTCGCCAGAGTTGTCGGCCAACATCCGGATCGCGGCCACGTGCTCGCCAATCGGGACGACGTTGACGGAAGTGGCAACGACCGTGCTCGCTCCGCGATTGATCTCAACGAATCCGGTGGTGTCGAAATTGACGGAAGCGTTCACCGAACCCGACCGGAGGAAATCGACGGTGAACCCACGAGTTGCACCGAAGGTCACAAAGTGGAAGAAAACCCACCTTGCGGCGGTAGAAATCACCTTCGTTCGAACGTGATCAGACGTGGTAGTCATTCGCGCGTGATAATCTCCGCCGTAGCTGCCGACGGTCGATTTGTGCGGATTGACGTTTGTAATTGTGGCGGAGCCGTTGAAATCCCACCCGTCGGTCTCCAGTTGGGCGACGGAGTTCAGCTCGAAGCCCTCGAACAATAGGCAATTGTTGGCCATTTTAAGCCTCCGTCACGGAAAGATCGCCCTCGGCGAGCGTGACTCGCTGGGCAAGGGTTGCGACAAAATCAGTAGCCGAGCCGTTAATTTCAATAAGCGTCACGCCGTCGATTCCGTCGATTGCGGCAAGCACGCCGTACAGGTCCAGCCGGCGGAGTGGATCGCCAACCGCCAAGTCGGCAACGTAGGCCAGGATCGCATCCTCGGCGGCCTCGATCACGGCGGCGGCGGTATAGGTCGAATCGATCTCCAACTCGACGTCGACCGTCACAGCCTCGTCGGTGGCGTACGTCCAGCGAATTACCTTGGTCGCACCCGAGGAAGTGATCACCGTGTATTCCTCGTCGTCGCCGTTGGAGTAGATCCCCGCGGGCGCGCGCGTGGCCAGCGTCTCGGCGATTTCGAGCTTTTGATCGGCCGTCAGATCGTCAGGGTAGATCACCGCGTGGAACGAATGCGGAAGCAGTGTCAGGCCGGCAATAGACACGGTGTCTTCGGTGTTATTCTCGACGACCGCGACCGCATCAATATACGACAATTCGCGGATATTGCTTTCGAGCGCTGTAATCGAAGACCATGCGCCAACCTGGAACGATTGACGTCGGCGAGCCAACAACTCGGCGTCTCTCTCAACCGCGGATCCGACGTCGGCCGCTGCGGCGTTGGTGACCTCGTCCCAACCGGTGACCGCGTCGAGGATCTGATTGATCGCCCCGATCAGGCCAACCACCGCGCCGGCCTCGACCGCGACCACCACAGCGTCCACCGTTCCGCCGCCGCCGATCGTCGCCTCGGCGTCAAGCGCCCACTCGGCTTGTCCGTCGTCGCCACCACCACGGACCAGCGAGCCGGCAGGGATCACGGTGCCCGGCGTGCCGGTGAGCGTCACGGTCGCCTGTGAATAAGTCGCGGCCTGACGATAAACGCCAGTTAAAGCCGCCAGATTGTCGGCCTGGACGCCGGTAGCATTGGCCTCGTCGAGGGCGTCGTAGATGTGTTGCTGACCCTCGGACAATTGGCCAAGAAGCACGCCCATCACGGCGATCGTTTGGCCCAGGAACGTGTCGCGCTCCCAGTCCGGCACGTCGGTGTACCCGGCGGCCGACAAGCGATCCTCGTACGCTTGGCGACCCAGGCGGATAAAATCGGCGGCGCGCAATGCTTCAAAGCCGGCGGAAGTGAGCGGCATCAGACCCCCAATACCGGCGTTGCCGGCTGGCCGAGGACATCATACGGCGAAACGGCGAACGACACCACCCGCCGAGAGGCCAGGGTGGCGGTTCCGCTCACCGAGTGCGAGCGGGCCTCGTAGTCCCAGACCCCGGTCAGATCCGACGCGATCACGCCAGGAATGCCCTCGATCTCTTCGCGGGCCTGCAAGACAACCGCGTTGATCGAAAGGCCCCGCTGTTCGGCCCAGGCAATAAACGGGATTCCGGCGGACTCATCGAGCAACCACTCACCGCGATGGGTCCGGAATCGGATCGTGGCGCGCTGGATGATCAGATCATCACCACTGATAAACGTGTTGTAAGGCTGCAAATCGCCGTCAACAAGTTTCACGTCGAGCACGTTCGCCCCCACTGGCGAAACTGTACCACCACAGCCGAGGATCCGGCGACTCGTCGAGGGCCGCTACTTGGCTTTGACTTTGGTTGCCGCGAAATCTTGGGCGAAGCCAACCCAGGTTGGAGGCACCGGAATCGCCGGCGGGACGAGCGAGACGCCGGTGGGGATCGCGGTGTTGACTGCTAGAATCACCCCCCAGATCGCATCAAGCTCTGAGCGGAGCGAGGTCGCCAGGGCAACAGGCTGCGTCGCTGTGGAGTCTCCCAGGCGCGTGTCGGCTCCGGCCAATACAACGGCCCCAGAAGCGTATTGCGCGGGGGAAAACGCCGCGCCCCGCGCCGGGCCGAGGGGAAGCGCGACGGCATCGGCGACGCTGAACCGGCTTAGCAGATCGATCGGCGAGTTGTCGCTGTTGCCGGTCGTTTTCCACTCGGCGATCGATCGGTCGGCGAACAACAAAAGCACAGAATCGCCGGGCGATAGTCCGAAGCTCAAAATTCCAGCGGACGAACCCGGGAACAACACCGGAATATTGTGGAGCACCGGCGGCACCACTTGACTCAGGTCCCCGGTCTCCGCGTCGGCCACCAGATCCCGCACCGCGATCCGGGCGCTGATCTCCGGCCCCGACGTTTCGGAAACCGAATAGCTCACGATCTTTGCAGGGATCACCGTTCGCATGGTCCCCAGCCGCTTCGCGATCGCGGCCTCGGCGATATCGTAGCTGTCGGGGAGGTCGGTTTGTTCAGGATCAAAGCTCATGACGGGACGACCTTCATTTCGGCATAGAAGTTGGATTGATAGCCAGAATCGCCATCAAACACAAGGTCTTGGATTGTGTGCGTACCGTTGACCTTTTCAGATTGCAGTTGAACCCGATCGCCAGGACGAAACGCCGCATCGAGGAGCGCCGTGATCTCGATCCCGTTGGCGGTCTGCTTCGGGTGGCCCACGAGATTCCCTGCGACGCTGGAGATCAGTGGCACGAGCTGTGAAGTCGCGGATCCGCGCTCGAAGAAGTTTACCGTTCCGTCGCGGATAAACCACTGGGAACCCGACGCGGCCGCAAGCTTATTGAGCAGATCCTGGGCTGGCCCCGTGAACGCGAACCCTTTGCCCAGGCTCCGGGAGGGGAGATTGACCACGCCTTCAGGGAGGCCCATCGCGTCGATCGCGGCCCGGTAGGCCGTCGCAAGCGCCACGCTACCTGAGTAGCTGATCGAAACCTGCGCCTCACGGTATGCCCGGCCGCCATCCAGGGCCTCGATCGTCACCACTCGATCGCTTCCGGTGCGCTCCAATTTCACACCGGACTTGATCGGGTTGCCAATAAAAATCTGCTTTGCGAGGCCATAGCCGGCCAATAGGCGGACGACCGCTCCCGACCGACTCAACACGTCGATCGAGTTGTCGCCGAGGCCGTAGACGGTGATCGTGGCCTTGTTTGGCGAGCTTGACCGTGTTTTCTCCACGCGAAAGGCGATCCGAAGATCGGTGTGCCGGATCCCCGACGATCCTTCCAGACCGAACTCGATTTCAACCTTTCGCCCAAGAAGCTGCATCAAAGCACCGTCATCGGAAGCGATTGATCGCCAGCCACAATCCGATAGTCCACGTCCGGCTCGATCGGAGGAAGCTCGTCCGGCGCAAACCACATCGGCAAAAGCGACTTACCAAGGTCGTCAATCGTGTAGCAATCCGCTCCGAGAACCATAAAGCTCCCCGGCATCGTCTCCAGCGTCTGGCGAAGGTTGGGCCCGATCCCGGGTTGCATCCGACGGCCCATCAAAATTTGTTCGCCATCGACCGTAAGAAAATCCATGTACCATGAATTTGAACGGTCCCGCCACGTGTAGCGAAAGGTGTACTCAACCCCACCAAGCGCGACGATGGTAGGATGTTGATAATATCGGCTGAATGCCGTCAATACTTTGGCCATTATACAGCCCCACCAAACGCGCCGATCGCGTACAGAATCGTCGAGGCCGACTCGGTCTGTGCCTCTGTCGCGTCGGTCGCCGGCTGTACCCCGGTTTCAACCGATTCCGTCACTTGCCGGGTAACGGTGCGGACCGGGACCCGTACCGTCGTGGCGTTCGCGATCAGGGCCTCAACAAACGATAGGTCAAACGTCGTTGACTGCGATCCGTTGATCACATGAGGGTGTGACTCAAGAAGCATGTTCGCGCGGTAAACGCCACGAGCAAAGCCGACAGTGAGCAGCTTTCCATAACAGGCATCGAGAAACGCCTTGGCGTCCTCGACGCGCGTCCAACCCTGTTTTCCACGATTCGCGCCGGGGGTTGCCGTCACGATCCCGCGCACGCGGACGGTGAGCGGCGCTCGCTGAACGTGGTCAACAAAAGTGGAGCCGGACTCGTTAGGGTGCGCCGACACGATCGCTGATTGCGACCAATCCTCATTTTGCGATGCGTCGAATTGCAACGATTGGCCGTCCTCTTTTCGGATGATTGTAAGGCTCACCGTGCACCTCCCCGGGCTTTGGCCATCGCGATCCGCTGGTCGCGTTGCAGGATATCGCGCACCGCCCGCGCGTTGGCGATCGGATCCCCACCAGAAACCGCGATAGAGTTGGTTGTCGTTATGCTATTCGTGACGGGCGCGAACGGAGCCCGAGCGGCGGAGGCCATCGGAGCCGGAGCGATCGCAGCCGCAGGCACCGGAGCGGGCGCACCGCCAGCGTAGGCCGCCGTGAGACCGGCAAACCCCTCCAGCCTGTCGGCGAATCCGCCTTGGAGCGACAGCATGATCGACCGGATCGTGACTTCGATATGCGTCAAAATGCCTAACAGCGGCTCAAGATTTTTTGCCGCATCCTGGCCGAATTGGATCAGAAACCGGCCAGCGTCCGAATTCATCAAATCTTCGATCGCCGAATTGACGGCATTCAATCCGATCACGAATACATTGTTCAGAATATCGCCAAGGGCGTTGAAGATCCGGACATTGTTCGCCCCAAATTCGCGAAGCCCATCGAGCGAGCGCGCCAAGAACCCGATTGGCCCCTGGACCTGCTTCCAGGTATCGACAAAGGCGCCGAGCAAGCTCTTTTTCGTTCCCCACATGAACTCGTTAAAGTCCTCGGCAACGATCAGCGTTGCCGCAAGCGCGGTGCCGACGTAGAAAATCAAAGCCGCAATCGCCGCCAATGCCGCAGCTGCCGGGGCCATGCCGATACCCAGCGCCGCAGCCATGACGCCGATCAATGAATTGATCGCCACCAAGCCGTTGTAAACAGCGCCGCCAACCTTGAAGAGCAGGAAGGCGGACGCGACGCCGATCACGGCGTTTCGGATCAGCTCCAAGATCCTGGTCCAGCCAAGCGTTCGGCGGACGAACTTGTCAACTCGCTCCACCCGCTCGGCCAGCCAATCGTACCACTCGCCAATCTTTTTGACCCACCGCTCCAGGCCCGAGCGGATCAGATCGGCGTTGCGATCGAGGAACCCGCGCAACCGCTCCAGGATTTTGGTCAGGGCCGGAAGGAACGCCGTCGCGATCACGATTCGCAGCGTGTTCATGCGCATTTTCAGCTCTTTCCATAGAGAGCTTAGTTGCTCGTATTTGTCGAGCTGTTCTGTCGTCAGGACGGCGCCGGTCTCCAGGTATGCCTTGCGGAGCCGATCCAGGTTCTGGCGACCCTGAACAAGCAGGGGGCCTAATTGTTTGAACGCCTCTTCCCCCAGAATCCGGGAGACCGCCGTCATGCCCTCAATGCTGCCCGCCGTTCTTTCGGCGCCCTCGGCCAACAATCCAAGCATGTCGTTCGGGGTCGCCGCCCGAACCTCCTCCATCGTGATCCCGAGCTGGGAGAACGTCTCAATGGCCGTCTGGTTGCCCTCCCTTGCCTCTGTGAGCTTCTGCGAAAACTGGGCCATCGAATCGGTCAAATCGCGCTGATCGACCCCGTAGGATTGCGTCACACCGCGAAGGGTCTGGTACTGTTCGGCGGTCAGGCCCAACAATTTCGCCTGTCGCTCGATATACTTTGCGTCCTCGGCAACCCCTAGCGTGTTGTTGGCCAGCGCGGCAAACAATCCGGTGACCACCGTCGCGGCGCCAGCGGCGATCATGCCAAGTTCGCGCATGGAAGCGCCAAGCTCGGCTGTCGCCGCTTTCGCCTTTGCGGCCGACGATTTGATCTTGTCCAGGCTGGTTACAAGATCTTTCGCTGCGCCCTTGCTTTTCGGGTCAACAACCACGCCAAGAGAAATCAATAGCGAATCGATCACGTTGCGGGCCATCAATTCCCCCTAACGGAAGGATACTACGACGCTCCAGTTTCCGCCGCGACCTGATCACGGACGGCGAGCGCATCGAGAACAAGGTGGGCCTGGAGCACCGTTTTCACGGGCCAGCGCGCGATCTCCACCGGGGAGGCGGTGATATGCTCACTGACCACGATCCGCCAGATCCACCAGTTTACCCCTCGGTTTGCAGCGCTTTCAAAAGCCTTTCGGACGGCGAAGTGGATTCCGCTGTGTCCGTCGCCTTTTTCAACCTGTCCACGAGAATAGGCAGCCAAGGTAAAAAATCATTCACCTCGATCACCTTCACCATCGCGCGGAAAGCCTCCGAAAGATTGCCGCCAAACGCCTCTTTACGTACGGCCTTGTCAGAAAGCGGGCGCCCATCCCGTTGGGTGTGGCGGAACAATTCGGGGAGCCAATACCCCAGATCGAGCCCGCCGAGGATCTGGGTCACTCCGTCCAACAGCTCCGGCACGCGCGCGCCGGCCACCACCTCGTCAGGGCCGGCCTCCATCACCGCCGGCGCCAACAGGGCCATTGGCTTGGCGAACAGAGACGAAAGCTGAACGGCGAGCTTCGCGGCCTCGCTTTCGAAGTCGTGAAACGCTCCGGTATAGGTATGCAATTCTCCATTACGGTCGGGCACTTGAAATTCAAAGTCGGACATTTGACCTCCGAGGGGAGTATACCTCGGCCAAAAAAAAGGCCCACCCCGAAGGGTAGGCCAAAAACGGCGCTAGTGAGCCAGAAGGCCAGCGCCGCGTGATTCAGCGGGTGATCTTTGTGCCGGCCTTGAAGTTAGCCCGCCCGGAAGGAAGACAAATCACGAACGCGCGGGTCCCGGCGGTAGCGCCTTTCGAGGGGCTGGGGATCTCCAACCACAGGATCTGAAGATCAGAAATGGTGTCGCCGTTCACAAGGTCCACCATGCTGATCGGGTGATCAGTGATAAACCCGGCCGCTCGGTCGTTCTGGTAAAGCTCCATCAACCGTCGATAGGCCAGGGAGGTTTCCATCAGCGTGATCGTCATGTTGGCGGATTCGTCGTTGTTGTAGCTTACAACGGCTTCACCGTCGGCCCCGACCAGCTTTTCGCCGACGGGTGCAAACTCGATTTCGATCTGGCCGTCGTCGGCGAACCCGGAGATCACCAGCCCGGCAACAACCAAGGCAACCCGATTAAAGTTGTATCGCTTTCCGGTAGCCATGGGATCACTCCTCTACGATGATGACGGGTTCGCGCCCGAATGCGGCGGTGAAAGAAAGCGTCTTGCCCGAAATCGCGAGCTGGGCTTTTCCGGTGACGGCGATTTCGCGATCGTCGCGCATTGTCGAGGTCACTGGCACAACTTCGCTGAAGGTTTGGCCTTCGACGAAATGACCAGCGCGAACGCCAATCGCAAACAGTGCGTCAACCTCGGCCTTCAGGATCGCCGCGCCCTTTTCGGTTACGGGAATTTTCTCCATACGAGCCGCATATTCCAGGTCAACCCGCGCGAATCGTTCGGCGATCCGTGCGCTGAACCAGTGCTTGGTGACGATCTCCTCGACAGCCCGGCCCTTTGCGTTCACGCCAGGGTGAACAAACAGGCTTTCGGAGCCATAGGGCAGGATCAGGTTGACGTTATTGGTCAATCCTGCGGCCTTTTGGCTGGAAGTGAACGCGCTGTATCCCTCGATACCGCTGATCGCCCCACGCCAGCCCGGAGACTTCAGATCGGGGTCAGCAACCAAACGGCTCGCAAGGTAGGTTTCTGCGGCCGTTTCGCTGTTCGAGTCGTGGTACACCAGGATCGTTTGCTCGTACGTCTGGAGGATCGCCAGCTCGGACGGGAAGGTGCCGACAACGTCGGTATCCGCCGACTGCGCACAGAACAGTTTGCGACGGGATTCCACCCAGGCCGCAACGTTCTTGATCGCGAGCGGGGTCCGAAGCACTGTTGCAACGCCGTAGAAATCGTCCGCGATTGCCACGGCCGCATCGAGGGCGTCGTCGCCGTCTTCACAAGCGGTAGAAGTCGCAACGGCCGGGGTTTCGCCGTCGTTGGCGCAGCTGATCGTGAACACCACGCCGGGCTCAACCGCCGTAACGGTCAGGACGCCGAGTGCTGCGGTCGCCGTAACGACGCCACTCAGATCGGACTCGGCTGCGATCGCTGCGTCCAGGCCGGCCGCGTGCTCATCGGCGGTCGGGGAGCCGTCGGACGAATAGGTGACGGTGATCCCGTTGATCGTCAGATCAGAATCACCGGTGGGGGCGGTGAAGGTCACCGTGGATACCTGGGTGTCTTGATCGTGCCGGATCAGGCGAACGGCCGAAGGAGCCCACGGCAAGCCGAAAATGGTATTGAGCATTTCGGCGGTGCCGGCCGAGATATAGCCCGCACCTTCGGCGTCGCTCACGTCGTCGGAGGACGCATAGAGCGCCGTTCGAACCGCCGGATTTCCGAGGGTGTTGGTCGCCAGCGGAACCAGGATCGCGATCACGCCAAAATCAGCGCCCTGAATTGGGGCGGCTGCAAGCGAGATATCGACGCTGTTATTGTTGTCGTGAGTGATGGTGTGCGCCATTTTTCAATCCTCCTGGGAATCCTAGCGGGAAGGGCGAGATTGGCGCAACGCCCTAGGAGGGCGGCACGTCAAGCTCCACAACAAGGGCATCGGGATCGTCCTCGTCGATCGGCTCCTTCTGAAGTTCGATCTCGATAAGGAAGTGTTCGGCCGGCGGAGTCTCGACGGGCTCGGAATCCACCGAGACGCCAATTTCCAAATCTACCTGGAAGCGCTCTTCTCGCGCGTTGTCCATGAACTCGGATAGATCGCGAATTTCCGAGAACAGCGGAAATGCCAGATCGGCATCCGACAGGGCCTCATTGGCCTCCCAGTGATCGGCCAACAGGGTAGCGGCAACCAGCCATTCGAAGGCGTCGGGACCGTAGGCGTTGAGCGAGACCAGCGCGATCCGCTCCGTGCGCGTCGTAGTTGTCAGGGAGGCGCCGTCTTCAAGGGCCATTTCGGAGAATCCGATCTGTCGAAGGCCGCGAACGTTGACGGTCATATACGACAATTCCGGGCGAAGGTCCTCGTCAAAGAGCGCGTCGATGGGGCGAACCTCATCGTCAGAAAGACCGATTCCGGCTTTCAACCACTCGCGCACGCCCTGGATAATGTCCTCGCGAAGCCCCATTTACGCCTCCTGCAACCTTACGATCACGGCCTCATAGTGCGGGAATACCGAGTTGTAATGCTCGACTTGCCGGACCTCGTACCGAACGCCGTCCACCTCGATCAAGTCGGCCAGGACCTGATCGTGTTGGTTGGCGGTGCGCACCTCGGACTCCGTGAGGATTAGGTAGCCCCCTCGCTGACGATCGCCTTCTGGCAAGGACAACAGGACGTCGCCAGGAAGGGGCTGAAAATTTGCCAGGATCTCGGTCTCGGATTCGGTGGGCGCGGCGCGCCGACCAGTCGAGGCCACAGCGCCGGCGGTGCGACGAACGCGAACAACAGTAATCTCGCCGAGAATGCTCATTTCGACCCCTTGTTGACTTTGGAGACCTGCCACGCGATCGACTGCCGAAGCCGGCCGGTGTCGATCAAGGGCACGTCGGATCCCTTCTTTTTGATGGTGAAATCGGCGTTCTTTGGGCTGATCCGGTTGGCGATCCGCTGAACGATATCGCCGCGAACCTCCTCACCGAGCCGGCCCAACTCCATATCGATCTTTGGATCTTCGTCCTTGGCAAGCCGCTTGTTGGCCCGCTTGACCGCGTTTTCGAGGCGCTTGGTGTACTTTGGACGATTCAGCGCCAACGTATCGCGCAAAAAAGAGCGCTCGGGAATGGCAGGACCGCGCGAATCTTTCGGCTTCCCGAACTCGTTGATCGCCGCATACTCAACCACCCCCGGCTCGCCGGGCGGGGTGGGCTTGGCCGATTCCGCTGAAATTCCGACGTCGGCGCGCTTGGTGGAGAACTCGCCGAGAATCTTGGCGATCTTCGCCTGAAGTTGCGTTCCGCTGAATTGCGAAATCGGCCGCCCCTTCATGGGAGCGCCAGAAAGGCGCTGGTAGGCGCGCGGTCGTTGCGAAGCTCCAGGTATGCCCGCCCATATTGCGTCGTCATCAAATCAGCGTCGGCGGCCGTCATCGAGCCAACAGAGCCGCCCGAAGCGGCGCCAACGGTCGAATATGTCTCGGACACCCGGCCGGCCGTCCTGGACGTCACCGGCCCGGCAGGCACCGAGCTTGACCCACCGGCCATAAGCGACGTTGCGGCGTTGTCGGCCTCGATTGCCTTCAATAGTCGGTGTGCGGCATAGTAGCACATCGCCTCAGAATAAACGGCGCCCCACGTCGGCGATTCCGCAGCGTGACGACGGATCGCCATCGCCAAGAATGTCTCGGCGCGGGAGTCCCCCGCCAACGCAGGAGCAATAACCTCAAGATCGGCGAGGGTTGGGGTTGCCATCAGAATCCCTCACCGGCGGCCTTGGCGGCGGCGGCCTCGACCCGAATCGACGGGCCGCGCTCGATATCGCCAGACTGTGGACGCGCAAGCCCGCGAAGAACCTCCATAAACCGCTTGTCGCTGTTCATTTCTTTCCACTCGTCGGAAGAGACTTCGACAGACGCCGACAGCTTCTCGTGCTTGCCGTCGTCGAGCGTCGAGGCCAGCCGGACGATTTTCGGCTTTCCAAGCTTCTCGCCTTTTTCGTTGCGCGGC
>JACCDQ011696233.1_pt1 | contig 42565 bp, 33 predicted proteins | sample 7446031 | NCBI WGS metagenome assembly JACCDQ01 (sample SAMN15323442, study PRJNA562643) | freshwater metagenome | isolation source: river surface water | place: USA:Blue River Watershed | collected 2017-08-17 | reverse complement strand
TTTACAAACAATGTTAGATGCTAGTAATATGAAAATAGCAGATTTGGAATCTGAAATTCAAAAGAAAGATAATTTACAAACAATGTTAGATGCTAGTAATATGAAAATAGCAGATTTGGAATCTGAAATTCAAAAGAAAGATAATTTACAAACAATGTTAGATGCTAGTAATATGAAAATAGCAGATTTAGAAGTTGAAATTCAAAAGAAAGATAATTTACAAACAATGTTAGACGCTAGTAATATGAAAATAGCAGATTTGGAATCTGAAATTCAAAAGAAAGATAATTTACAAACAATGTTAGATGCTAGTAATATGAAAATAGAAGATTTGGAATCTGAAATTCAAAAGAAAAATATAAAAATACAAGAAGATTCAAAATTGTTTGATATGAAATTAAAAGAAAAAGATGACGAAATTAACAATCTAATGAAATTATCTAATAAGGAAAATATATCTAACAAATGGAAATCTTCTATTGGAAAGATAATGAAGAATAATCTTAAAACTAAATTAAAAGAAATTAATGAATCGACATATAATGAATCCACAAATATGAAAAATAAAATTCTTTCAATAAATAATCAAATTATTTTATTAGAAGAATTAAGTAATGAAATAAATAAATCAGTATCATCAAATAATACCGAGATTACAAATATTATCAATGCATCTAAAATAAAATTTAAAAAAATACAAGAGCTAAATGATAAATTTTTAAATGATAAATTATCACCAGAATCATATTTAATGAAAATAAATAAAATAAAAGACGCAATGCAAAATTTTTACAATAACAATAATTTCAAATTAAGATCATTAATTGAAGAAATGAAAAATCAAAAAGAATATTATTCAAAATTGATATTACATTTAGAAGGCCAGAATATAAATAAAAAATATGAAATGAATAAGATTAAAAGACAATTTATAGATGATTTAAAATCTATAAATAATAATACATATACAATAAAAGAAAATACCGAAAATATTATATTATCAATAAAACAAAAAAACGGTAAACTAATTAATGATTTATCATATCTATTAGACAAGAACAATATAAAATTGAATAGAATTCAAACAGAATTATTTAATTTAGAAAGTGAATATAAAATAATAAAACAAAAAGATGATGCAGATAAATATATAAATGTTAATTCTGAAAAATATAAAGAACAATTAATATCAAAGGAATTAGAAATAAAAATATTAAAACCAAAAATAGATAATTTATTAAGAATAACTAAAACTATAAATGATATTATTATAAATTATAAACGGCTAGATGATATAAAAATTGATACCGATGATTTTGATAAATTAGTTGATACGATCGCAAATGTTATTAAAAATATTGATACATTAAGTGATTCAATTCAAATTGATAATCATGAAAAGGCATCAATTCAAATATTGATTTCTGGATATAATGATATATTAGAAAAATATATTACAACATTAAATGAAAAGGGTAAATATGAAAAATTAGAATCTGAAATAATTGAAGAAGAAAATAAACTTAATGAATTATTAAGACAAAGAGATTTAGAAATTTCAAATTTACAATCTGAAATTGACCGAATTAAAAAAGAATCTGAATTATATAAATCTACTTTATCAGAAACAACAAACACAGCATTTTCACATTTACAAAGTTATATACAAGAATTAACAGATGAAAATAAAGCGTTAAAAGATGAAATAGTAACATTAAAAAAACAAATTTTACAAGATATATCGGAAATTGATTCACTTACTAAAAAAAATGTAATTATAGATAATGATACATTCAATTCAATAAATATCAATACTAAAACATCATTAGAAAAACTTATAGAATTAACAGCTAATATTACTAATACATATGATTTATATAAAGATATAATATCATCATATAAAGGAATAAATTTAAGAAATATTGAATTCATTAATAAAATAAAAAATATTGATTCTATCTTTATAAATAAAATAAAACAAATGATTCAAACATTAATTAATAATAATGCCGATTTAAATTCTAAAAATAATGAATTACAATCAAATTTAGATTCTTTTATACGAATTATATCAACAACTAGTTTTAATTTAACTACATATAATGAAAAGATAATATTAGTTAATAGAAAACTCAATGATATTATTTCTATCATTAATATAATCAAAAAATCTAATTTTAATAAATCAAAACAATATTTAGAATCATTAAATAAAATCAAAAGAATATTAGATCATAGACTATTAAAGAAAGATTTTACAAATAGAATTAATATTATAAATGATAAAATAGTTGATATGTCTAAAATAGTAACACAAAAGAAACCACCTCCATCAGATTATGAAATTATTACTGAATATGTATATATAAAAGAACCTGATCAACCAATACAAACAAAAAAAATTAAAAATGAAAATGATCCATTTTCAATATATATGAAGAATTCTAAAAGAATATAAATTTATTTAAATAATGTTTCATCTTCAATATAAAATCCATTTTTAAATCCATGTAATAATATTTTATTTAATGAATCAATTTCATTAATCCAAATTGTTTTGTAAATATCTTTTGTTCTAAGATATTCTAATCTTTTTTTTGATTCATCTAATTTAGAAATTAATCTTTCATATGATTCTTTATTCATTTGTCTATATGAAAGATTTAATAAATAATTATAAGAAGGATTAACATTAATAATCATATTTTCAATTTCTTCGTTTTTAACATTACCTGGGTCATCAATATTTGATTTATTTAGTCTAACATATTTGTTTTTAGATAATATATTTTCAATTACTTCATCTTTCTTTTTTGAAAGATTATATTCTTCATGAGATTCAATAAATCTAATTGTATTTTCTAATAATATGATTTTATAAATCAATAATATTGATTCTCTTTCAATTCTCTTAAGATAACAATCTTTTCTGATAATGAACCAGTCTAATATTACATCTTTATAATTTGAAAATTCTTTTACTGTATTATCAATATTGTAAAGATTAATTAAATGTGATATCTTATTATACATTTTTAAATTATAGATAATAAAATCTACTCCTGGTATTTTATTATCATAGGATGTCGCCCATTTACTCATTGTATCTTTAGATATAGTAATTTCAATATTTATATCATTAATTGACGATTCATCGACAACTCTTAATATTTCTTCATTTGATTCTAATTTTTCTACAAATGGATCAATCCACATTTTAGGAGGAAGACTAGTAATTACTATAATTGATTCTCCTTTTTTATTTTTTGGATTATCTTTAATAATATATGTACCTAATAATATATTTTCTAATTTATCATTTACGGTATTTACATATTCAATCCCTTTGAATTTATTTTTGAAATATGACATATCTTGTAATTTATTTACATTTTCATATTTTATCATTGATTTTACATTTTTGATTACTTCATTATAATCTCGTGCCCATAATTCAATTTTCCATCCTGTAGATGGTAGTGTAATATCTTCTAATAATACCATTGGAATGATTGGAATGAAATATTTTGGTTCTCCAATTTCACCGTCAATAATATTATATTCTAATAAATTCATATCACTTGACGGATAAATCAAATCAACAATATCTTTATTTAATTTTGTATCAATATATCTTGGAGAACCGGCATCATCTCCTTTATAATGAGTTCCGAATTGTCCAATAGATAATAATATTGGTATATTTCTCGCCCCGATAAAGTTTTGAGCCATATTTATAATAGTTTTATTTAAACTATCAGAACCATGATGATAAAACATTTTTTCAGCAATGAAACCGCCTAATTGAAATACTTTTAATTTCTTATTACTTTTCTTAAATTTAAGAATAGATCCTGCTAGAACTTTTCTACGTGCCGGATTTAACCCATCAATAATATGTGGCATCTTTCTTTGAATATTTTCTAATTGAAATTCTTTTGTTTCAACATTCAATTGATAGTTACAACTAATTTCTTTATTTTCTTTATCAATACCATATTTACATTCTTCATAATTAGATAATACTAATTTTCTTTTTTCTGCGTCATTTCCAAAATATATATCAAAATATTTTTCAGTATTATCATCTGTAGTAAATTTATATAATTGGTCTATGTAATTTTTAAACATGTGTTTAATTTCTGTATTTGAATGAGTAGCAAGCCCTTTAATGTAATTAATTTTATAATCATCTACATTATTTTTCTTTGTCCATTCATTATAGTCATCAATTGTATAGAATTCTTCAATAAATTTCTTTTTTAAATTTGGATACGCTCTAATTAATGGAGTTTGAAATATTTTTACATATTTCATTTCAATTAACTTAGGAAAGAAAACTTGAAAGAAATTCAATATTAAGCTACAAATCAAACCTTTCCCATCGGTATTATGTAGCGTCATTTGACCGATTCCTGCGTTAAAATGGTGGTTTTCAGTTTCTAAATCATAAACATATATATCTTGTTTGTGTTCTAATTTAAATATTTTTTTAATTTTATTTGGTTCTCTACATAATTTATCTTTTGATAAATTTAATATATAGGTTTCTTTTTTTCTAGAATTATAGGCATTATCAATTGAAACTAAATATCCAATTGATCTACATAATGTATAAATACATTGAGTAGTTATTTTAGTAAACACATTTATTGTTTTTGGTTTCATTTTATTATGTAATCCATCGGCATCATAATATCCTTTAAATAATTGTTTTCTAATTTGTAAATTAGCATTTAGTAATTCACTATGAATATATTTAGAATCATTATAATAGAATAAATTTCTATATTTATCAATAATATGTTTTGTAGTAATACCCCCGATTAAGTATAGTACGTATTTTTTATTTACAGAATATGAATTTTCATGAATTTTTATTTCTATTAATTCAAAAACATTTCCATATATTTTAGTTAGTATAAATTTAGCTTTAGCTAATAATACATAATTACAGTTTGAAATTGTCCATGTAAATCTATTATATTTTTTATCATTTCTAATTCTGATAGATTGCTTACAATGTCCATCTCCTAAAAATAACCCCATTACATAAGCCTCATCTTCAGTAATATCTGTTTTATTAGATAATCTTAAGAATTCTTCATTTTTATATTTTTTTAATAATTCTATTTTTTTTACATGAGATACCTTTCTAAATCTATATACATTAATTTTTTTTGCTAATGAATTAATAGATTCAAAATCTAGTTTTTCAAAATTATCTGGTAAATCTATTTTATTATCTTCAAATAATGGAAAACTATGTAATAAAGATGTACCTATATTACATTCATTTGGAGTTATTTTTTCAGAATATTCATTTAATAATGAATGATCTTCAGTTACGTCCACGCATCCTGTATGAGTAATAACTCTATACATTTGTTTAGATACTTTGTGTTTCATAATATGTTTAATATTTGTCCATTTGTTATCTGTCCAAACTTGATAATTTGTCTTACCATATTCTTTATTATTTAATAAATCTAATTTATAGTCAGAAGTCAAATCTTCAATATTTTTAATTACAATATTTCCAAAATCATCTTTTAATAATAAAGGGGTATCTCCCGATACAGAATCGGCATCCACTGCAAGAATAACACTACCGTAACGTAATGTTTTAATCTCTTCTTCTGTGTCATATTCAAAATGCCAGTTTAAATTTAAAACTTTGACTAAAGAATTAAAACGTTCATTTTCAATTAATTTCTTTTTTTTGTCAAATATCTTTTCTAATTTGCCGTTCTTTGTGAATTCTTTAATTTCTATTTCTTTTCTTACATTTAATGGAACTCCTTGAATATTGAATATTCCATTATATTTAAATCCTAAAGATGAATTACTTGTTAATCCGTTTTTAATACATGACTCAGCACTATCTCCTTCGGGTATAAATAAACTACATTGTTGTGATTTTGCAGTACCTGCATACTCAGCTCCTTTATATTTTTTTATACCAGTTAGTTTACTTGTTTTCTTTGTTGTGTTATTTTTTGATATCTTGTTTAAATATATTGTATCAATTTTTTCTTCTAATAATTCCCAAATATTGTTATATACTGAGTTTTGAAATATATAATCTTTAAATCTTGATTCCGGGATTGATAATTCATTTTTAGATTGATTTTTATATTCTAATTCATCCATATCACCTTTAAACATTATAAATAAGAAATTACTAATCAATTTGTTTGTAATTTTAATTTTATCTTTTAATTTCTTTTCTAATTTCTTTTTTAGATTATCTAATATTAATTTTGAAATATATCTAATATGTGTTCCACCTTCAGATAAATATAATCCATTTATAAAACTTAAATGTTCATTACCTTCATTATTATCCCAAACAAATATTATAATTTCAAATTTATCTTTTCCTTTTGTTAAATTACATTTCACCATTTGCTCTGTTTCAATATATGCTGGTGTTATCTTTGCTAATTCTTCTAAATTATATATTTTTAATTCTTCATCTTGATAATATATTTTATATGATTCACCTAAGCATGCACTTACATAAATCATTCTAGTTCTTAGTAATTTATCAATTATATCAATTAAATTAGAATTATATTCTACTTCAAAATATTCAAAATCTAAAATAAAATCTACTTTTGTAAATGGATCTTTTAATCCTTTATTAATTATAGGTTCTTTAATTATTGTATTTCCATTTTCATATTCTTGAATATAATGTTTCTTATTTTTCAAATCATTTGTTTCAATTCTAAAATAATTAGATAATATATTTACTAAACAACTACCGTATCCATTTAATCCAACTAGTTTTTTACCTTTTCCGTTTTCAAAATTTGAACCACTACGAACTTTTGTAAAAATCATTTCTGGTATAAATTGACCTTCTTCATTTTTTTCAACAACAATTCCTTCACCGTTATTAAAACAAGAAATTAAACCGTTTGATTTATCAAATGATACTTTAATAGTATTACATTTACCTTTTCCTTTTAATTTATATGTTCTAGTACAATGATCAATGGCATTCAAAATAATTTCATCACAGCAATTATATAAAGCAATTGGATATTGTAATGTTTCTTTATTCATTAATTTAGTATCATTGTTATATAACCATAAAGTATTATTTGTTGATTTCTTACTTCCAATATACATACTCGAACGTAATCGAACATGTTCATTATCAGAAAGGCTTTTATATGTAGTTCCTGTATGATCCATTATAGTATTTATATCGTATTTATATACTTAAAATATAATTTGTTAATCAATTTTAAAAGCCGTTGGTATATTTAAAATTGATTTATTTAGAAATCATAATTAAAATACATATAATACTATGGTATCTCAAAAGAAAAATACAGAAATTATTATTTTAGATGAAACACTGATAGATATGGTATTTACATACTTGCCAGTTAGACAAACAAAATATATTAATAAATATTATTATTCAAAATATAAAGAATTAGAAGATAAATCAAAATTTATAATTTCTAAATATGTTTATAGATATTTAAAAGAATATGAATATTTTCAAAATCAAGAATATTTTCTAATTCCGAAATCAATCTGGAAGAAATTTTATCCAATGTGCTATAGACAGAAACATATGAATTTATCATATATGAGATTGTTAAAATGGTATCATTATAATGATAGATCAAAAAAAAATCAATTCAAATATATAATAAATTTAAATAATTCATTGAACGATAAATTTTCAAAATACATTGATTTGTTATCTATTGAAGAATTAAATTCAATTGGTTGGTAAATGTAACATAAAAGCGAACCGAATATTGTTAAACGCTTTAGAAATATAATATTTTTTTTATTATTAATTATTGACAATGCAAAATAAATATTGCATTTATTTGTTATTATCAATAGTTGATAAAAGTATTTTCATTTCATTTTCTATTTTTTGTAAATCTATAAAAGTATTATATTCAAATTCAAGAATTCTGTATTTGAGTTTTTCTATTCTATACAAGCGTTTGAGTTTTAATAATTCTAATTCTAAATGTAATAATTTAGAATTAATTATATAATCATGCATACATGAAATGGTGATTAAATATTATGATAAAATTTGTGATAAGAAAATTTTGTGAGTGTATATATTATTATATTTATATTTTATAAAAATATAATTAATTATATTTTTATAATATCTATAATTCTTCTTATATCTTAAACTATTTGTAATTTATAAAGAATATCAAATGATAATAATAAATTGCAATTTACTAATATATATTTTAGCATTTATATGTGCAATTAGTAATAAATTAGAAATGAAATATGTGAAAAATGAATTTCTATATTACTATACGTATACAAATAATAATTATGATAATGAACACAAGATAGATGTATATTTCTATGTGAATAATATAACAATTACATATATACAAAATCAAAAAAATAAGAATTATGATTTAATGTTAGTTCAAAAGAATCATACAATAATTTATAATACGGTATTATATAAAGGAATGTCACAAGATTCAAATAATAAAATATATAAAGAAGATTACCTAGATGAATTCGGATTAAAAAGTAAAATAGTAGTTTATTCTAACGGAATAATAAAATTTTCAAATAAATTAATAAAAATAAGATATTATAAAAATAAAAAAATTTAAATTTGAATTTATTTTTTTATATTCTATATTTGGATTTCTTTTTGAGAATACTTTTTATTTTATTTGGATTTGGATTATGTTTTTTAAAATTTGTATTAGTGAAATGTTTTAATTTTTTATTGAATGATACACATTTTGAATGTGATGCTTTAGGTATATTTTTTTTAAAACTTTTTATTTCTTCAACAAAATTTGGATATTGTGAATTTATAGAAGAAACTATTAATTTGATAATATTAATTACATCTGCTTTTTTATTTATATTTCTGAAATCAATAATCATATATCCCTTTTTAATATTATCATCTATTTTATTTGAAATGATTTTTGGGATTATAATATTTGGATGATTTAGATTTTTAAAATTGAAATTATGATTTAACGAAAAGAATGAAATTGGAAGATTATATGATATATTTGATTCAAATACTATTAGATTAGTATTAATCAATGATTGTGAATATGTTTTTAAAAAATCATTATCACTAATTACATTCATAATTTGTTTAAAATAGTTTAATGTAAATTCTGATTTTTGTTTATTGATTGGTTTAATTACGTTGATAATATCTAATACAGAAGAATTAATTTTATTAATTATCTTTTCATTAAAATTATCATTTATGATATGTGTAAATATATTTGAAAATAGATTAATATAAAATTTATTTTTTTGATTATAAAAATATAAATTAATTATATCTATCCCTTGTAAATTTATATTTTCTTTTAGTTCAAATTGATTGATAAAACAAAATGTATTTATATTTTTTGATTTTGAAAAATTTATAATTCCATTTATATCATTTACAATTCCTGAAGAATTAGAATAATTAAAAATAACTAATTTTGTATTTGTATTATAATATTTGTATATTTCATTATCAGTTATTTTATTATATTTTCCTACCGTAATTAAACTAATATCAAAATTCTTTTCAAACTTTTTAAAAAATGATAGTGCAGATTTACAATCAACATCTATTAATATATGCATTTTATTTTTTGTCATTGTTCTTTTTTTTAAAAATGTTGCAATTGTGTATTTAAACATATTATTTAGATTACTATAATAACATATCTTATATGAATCATTTTGTAATTGTGAATATTTACTGATAATATCTTTAATCATGTTATATATATAAAAAAAAATATAATAAAGTAATTTACTTTATTATATCTGAGATTTCTATATAAAAATTAATACATATTCATTTAATTATTTTTCAATTTATAATTTTTTTTGTAAATGTTCAATTACAGAAGATGATTGAGGATATTCAAATAATTGTAATTCTAATACAGTTAAAAATACTTTATCAGTAATTGTTTTTGTATTCATTACTTTTAATAGAATTTGAACCATTGGAGATACTTTATTTAAAAGATCTAAAATTAGATCAGAACAAAATGTTTGAAATTTATCACTAATTTTTAAATTAGAGAATTCAGCATTACGAGTTTTGATATCATTAAAAATACCCTTAACATAAAATTTAAAATTTAATTTTTTAGATTCACTTGCTTCAGCTACTTCTACTACTTCAGTAGGTTCCGCCGTTTCTACATTTTCTACATTTTCAGTAACTTCTACTGTTGAACTAGGTGACGTATTAATAAATGTTTGTAATTTACTATATAGTGGATATAAAGGTTGGGATTTTAATTCTTCCGTTTTAAATACATAATCAGTAGTTAAAGTCGTTCGTTTAGCAGTTAAAAGAGTTCTCATAGAACATTGAGCAATTTCTTCAACAATCATATCACTAAAAGCACTTAATACTTCAAATGAACGCTTGCTAAATTTAGCTCTTTGACTGCTAAGTACATCTAAAGCTAAAGATTCTTTTGTTACTAATTTTTTAGTAAGAATTGATACTGCGATTTCGCTAGGTACAATTTCAGTTTTTGTTTCTGATTTTTCATTAGAAGCCGTTAGATTTTTAATTTCAATTCCTACTTTTTTTTGTAATTCGACATCTAATAATACTTGAAGATCACCACCGGATTTTACATTTTCAATAAGTTGTAAAATTGCTTCATTTGATTCTTTATGTTTTGATAATGTTTCATCAATCCACATAATATCCGATTCAGAAAGAACAGAATCTAAAGATTCACCATTTTTAAGTTTAGAGATTTTACTATCAACAACATTATTTAATTTACTACCGCTGATATAATTACGAATTCTTGAACTTGGGATGAAAAATTTACTATCATGATTAGAATCATCTTCTACAGCAGTAATAGTTGTTGTTTCAGTTTCTTGAGTTACAGGACTAGATGCCGGAGTAGATGTTGGTTCTGAAGAAGTTGATGTTGTTTGATTTTGAGTTGTTTCTGCCGGAGCTGGCTGAGTTACTTTTTTTTTAACTACGCGTTTTTTTTGTTGAACTTGGTTAGTTTGTTCCATTATTTCGATTATAGATATATATAGTATATATGGTTATATTTAATATAAAATTAATCACCTTTTAAAATCTCCTTTAAAAAAAAAATTAATATAATAAAATTATAAATGTATTTATTTATTAACAAATTGATTAAATATATCTAATCCTTCATTGTCATTAGTAATTTTTTTTCTTTTTGTTCTTCTTTTTGTTTTTTTATTTTCTGTTTCATCTCTTAGAAAATTATAATCAGATGCATCAGAACATTCACTTTCTGTATATACTATAGATCCATTTTGTGAAATTGTATCTTCGTCATTATTTTCATCTATTGATGTAATTTGAGATACTTCTTCTTTTAATTTTAAATTGTTTGTATCTATTTTGTCAATATAATTTTCTGATTCTAAATGTTGAGAATTAGGATGAGTGGATTGTAATTCTTCTATATTTGAATCATTATTTTTAATTTCTTCAGTTTCTTCAATTTCTTCAAATCTTGGTATAATTTTGATTTTATTTATGTTATTATCGCCACATGATGTTTTTAAATTTGTTTTATTATTTATTATGGATTCATTATCAAATTCTTCTTCTTTTATTTTATTTTCTGATTCATTTTCTGTTTCTTCTTCTGTTTCTTCTTCTGTTTCTTCATCAATTTCTTCATCAATTACATATTTAGATAAATCAGTTTTTAATTTATTAACATCTTCTAGTTTTTTCTTTTTATCTTCTTCCTCGCATAATGTTTTCGGTTCTTCTTTATTTTTTTTACTTGTATAATAAATATAAATACCATATACTATTAAACATAATGCGATAATTATCATAAATATAATAATATAATTCTTATAAACAGTAAAAAACCCAGGGCTAGAAGTTAAAATATTTTCATCATCATTTTCATTACAATTCATTGATAATTCAGATATTGTTCTTTTCATTTTTTTTTCATTTTTATTTTCATATGCGATATTAGACTTATTTGAATTTAAAATAGAATCCTTTGTAAATTTCATATCTGGATCTAATATTCTTGGGACTACCGAAATATATGAATCATCTTTTGACATATTTGTTTATTTTAAAAATTAAATTATATAAATATAATATCCATATAAATTAAATTATATTTAAATAATAAAGAATGGCTTTTACGGATTTAAAAAAAAACATTGATTCTTTAGTAAGTAATATTAATAAATATGACCCAGATAAAGAAAATATTAAAATGTTTTCTAATGATAGCAACAATAAAAAAATATTTGATAATATAGATTTAAATGATTGTAATTATTTGATACAATCTTATGATTTTTTATTCAAATATATAAATTCAGAATTAGATATCAAATCTTCTAGTAAATTTAGCGATTCTAAATTATTAGAATTACATAAATTAAAAGAACATATTTATAAATCTTTAAGTAAATTAAATGATGATATTAGTAATTTTTTAAAAAACAAGGTATTTGATATTAGTAAATATCTAATAAACCATAAAAATGAAAATGATTTAATTATATTATATAATTATATAATAAATGATTTTCCTTCTTGTAATAGTATTATTATTGATATATTAGAATATGCTAATATTGAATTAAGCCAGATATATAATACAGAATTATATAATATTATATATCATCTTATTATATATAATATTAAACTATATACGTTTATAAATTCATCAAAGGATTTAATAAAAATATCAAATATCTTTACAAATACAAATTCAAATTATAAATTCATTGAAAAAAAAATAAAATACTCTATTGTAAATTCATTAAATAATTTATCATTTGATAAATCGTTTAATTCGTTAAAAGACTTAAAAGAAAATTTATTTCCAAATTTTGATACACAATTAGAATTATTTGATATTGTAAAGAATTATAAAAGTATTTTTCCAGAATTAAAAAATAATTTAATTATTGTTTTATTAGAGACAACTAATATATCTAATATAACTTATAATATAAATTGTCTGTTAGATAATAATATAGATGAATCAAAGGGCATTACTTTAGATTTTATAAAAGATACTAAAACAATTGAATTAAATGATAAATGTAAAACTAAGAATGATAATTATATATGCCCTTTAAATTTTTCTAATGCTATAATTTATAATTATCAAAACATTTATGATACAAATATATCATATTTTAATAATGATGTATTAGTTATAAATAAATGTAATAATATATATTCTTCATACAAAATAGAAAAAGTAATAAATGTATTAAATTTATTTTGTGAACATATGCCATTTGAAATTAATACATTTATTAATTCTATACAAAATGATATTATATTATATAAAATTAATAAAACAAATGTAATAGATAAATATAAAAAAATATTTAATTCCGATTTAATAATAAAAGAAGAATTAAATATTTATGATATTAAAACAAATATTATGAAAAGAGTTTTACAAATTTCAAAAAATAAACAAAATAACAAAGAAAACTATGTAAATGAAATATTAGATATTATATTTGATGAAATATATGATTATATAGGCGTTATGAATAAAATAGATTTAAATGATGAAACATATATTACATTTTATTCGTCTTTACATGGATTAGTAAATAAAATGAGAAAAGATATAATAAATAATTATGAAGCCATTAGAGATAATTCTGAAAATAATTTTCTTAGCAATACAATAATTGGAATGAAAAAAAAAATATTAAAGTTAAATGATAATTTAATAGAAAAATATTATTTATTGAAATTATAATTACATATATTCTAGAATTATTTTTTTTCTTCTGGTTTATATGCCTTAGTATAAATTTTACCAGTTTTAACTTCATTATTTGAAAGTTTAATACTTGTTACTTTTACTTCTAAAGAATCTTCTGGGATTCCCATTTCATCTACAGGCGCTCCATGTTCAGATACTTCTAATGTTTCTTCAACAACAATTTTATCATCATCTGCCATAGTTACAACTCCCTTTGCATGAAAATCAGCAGGTAGATTATTTTCTTTATATTGTGTAAAATAAGGATGATCCTTTCCATATTCTTTGATATTCTTTACTTTTTGTTTTTTAATTCTATCGTTTAATAAAGTTTTTCCTGTCTTTGCATCATCTTCTTGTTGTTTTAAAATATTTTCAAGAATTTTAGTATTCTTATTATAAAAATCAACTCTATTTCTATTTTCTTTAAAAGATCCTAATAAATTCCATTTATAATTTGTTAAACTTAGAATATTAATAGATACATTATCTTTGTGTTTGTCAATATATGTTTCACATTCTTCAATTGTATCAAATGTATCAAAAATGTTAATCGCGACTTCAATATCTGGTTTTTCATTATATAGTAGTAATGTTGCTTCTCGTAATTCTTCGTAATTTACATCATAATAAAATTGAAATCTAGAAAATGTATCATTTGGTGGTTGTTTTTGAAGTAAAGTTTTATTAGAAACATTATTAGATTTTAATAATTCTTTTCTTTCTGGGTCCGAATTAATATCATCTTTATTAACAGATTGTACTGCGTGTTTATTTGGATTATATTCAAATAGATTATTTAAAAACTTTTCAATGATTTCTTTTTCTTTAGCTGTTTCTTTTTCTGTAATTTTATTTTTATATTCTGCAAATGAATCGGCATCGAATTTGATTTCATCTTTTAATTCTTCATCTAATTTATCTTGTGTTGTTTTATTAATTTGAATTAAATCATCTAAATCAAATTCAAATGTTAATAAATCTATTTTATTGATTTCTGCTTCTTCCATATTTTTTACATTTTTTAAAAATTCATATTTAGATTCTGCTTCAAATCTATTTAATAATGCTTTTCTAATTTCTTCATTGTTTTTATCTGGATGCGGATAACTTTTAATAAATTTGATTTTTTCTTCTTCTGAAATTGAAATTTCTTCACATTTATGTTCATTTTTCATTTGAAAAAGAAATCCTACTAAACCGGTAGTTAATAATTTTGTCATATATTTTTCTCTTAAATTTGTAAATCCAATACAAGTATATTTACTTGGTCCAAAAATAGTTGAATTATAAGGATTCATTTTTTTTTCGATTGCTAATACTTGCTCATCAGTTAACGTATTAATATATTCTGGATCGGCTTCTAATTCTTTAATAATATCATTAATATTAAAATCTAATTCACTCATTTTCAATTATATTTATATAATTTGAAAACTTAAATATATATTTAAATTTATATTTAAAAATAGATATAAAACTTCTATCTTTTATACATATTTATATATTACATATGATTACATTGGATAATATAAATGAAAATATAAATAATAAAATAAATGATATTGATAAAATAATAGATATTCTGTATAATGTATACAATATAAATGAAATTGAACAAAATTTGTATAATTCTATTCACTATAAACCACAGTTTTACAAAAATACACATAATTTAATTATCAAAATAGAAAATATTAAAGACAAAATTAATTTTTATTTAGTAGGAATTAGTATGCTTTTAACAGAATATCATGATATTATAGAAAACAATGACAATTTTTTATCAAATGACAAAATTTACAATAATAGTACATTTATATTAAATAACAACTTAAAAAACATATTATCATCATCAGATTTGTTAGAATTAAAAGATATTTATTATAATAATTTTTACATTTACAAAAATTTTAAATATCCATCCGCAAAAAAAATAAAAAAGAAAATTTCAACAAAAGATATTTATAATAAATTTAATATATTTATATCGGTAAATAATATTTATGATACATTTGACAATTTTATTGATTTTGTAAAATCATATTTATCTATTTATGAAAAAGAAATACATAAATATATTATAGATTCTGACAATTTAAATTTTGAAAAAATTAAGTTACTTGAAAACGCACATAATCAATTACATAAACATATCAATAATTTTAATAAAATAAAATTATCTTATGAATTAGATGAAATTAATTATGATATCTGTGAATGTAGTAATAGAATGATAGTACAACCAAATACTAGTGAATTAATTTGTATTAAATGCGGAGCGGTACAAATGCTATTAGGTTCTGTAATAGAAGATATACATTTCTTTTCACAAGAAGGAAATAGATATAGACATGGAAGTTATGATCCATCTAGACATTGTAAATTTTGGATTGAAAGAATTCAAGCAAAAGAAAATACATATATTAATCCTGATAGTATCGCAAAAATAGAAAAATGTATCAAAAGAGATAAAATTACAAATTTAAAAAATATATCAATCAAACAATTTAGACTTTATCTTAAACAAACTAATTTATCTAGATTAAATGATCATATCCCATTAATTAAAAAAATAATTACGGGATATATACCGCCTCAATTAACATATGGAGAATTACATACATTATTTAATTATTTTGATAAAGCTACAAAAACTTATGAAATAATTAAACCATCAGGTAAAAAAAATAGTTTATATTATCCTTTTTTAATTTATAAAATATTAGAATTAATAATTAGCGATATAGAAAAAAGAGAAGGATTATTAAATTGTATACATTTACAAAGCTATGAAACTCTTATAGATAATGATAAAATTTGGAAAGAAATATGCAAATCAAATGATTGTTTTGAATATAAACCTACTAATAAATGTTCTTATAATTAGTTTATAAACTTAAAAGTCTGAATTTGACGGCCCGCTATTAGAAATATGAATTCTAGACGGCTTAATATAATATAAAAATAATAAATAAATTGGTCTAATTGTTGAATTATATAAAAATTTAAAAGTTCTTTCTCCGTAATAGAAAGATAATAATAATAATAAAATAGCTATACCTAAATATATAAAAAATTCTTTTTCACAATCTTCACAGCTATTACATGTTTCTGTTGTATTTGCACATTTTTTAATACAATCTTCATTGTAATCACAATTAAAATTACATTTTTTTTCACCTTCTGGTATACTATCTTTTTCACCTTCTAGTGTACTATATTTATCACTCATATATGATAAATTAGCATTATTTGACTGTGTTGATTGTTTCATATATGGTAATTTAGATGTAAATCTATCATTTACAAGATTCAAATAGTTAGTATCTAAAATGTTATTATAACTAGACATTATTATATATTATAAAATATAAAAAAATAAGAATGACAAATATTTTTGTTATTTTATTATTGATAATATTTTATTATTCTATTCAATCTATAAATTATAAAATTTCTTATTTGGCACCGGCACAAACAAACACAAAAACACAAGTAAATACTGGAAAAACACAGGCGTCAATATCCACTCCGACTATATCAACTACACCGTCGCCAACAAAAATATTATCGTTAAATGATATTAATCAAATGATTAATAATAATATCGATATTAATGATGGCGATGTAACTGATAATAATATTAATATTTTTTCTAAAAATTCAAAATTTTATTACGACGGTAAATATCACATGGACGATTATTTATATGATGATAAACAATATATGTATCTATTTGAATAAATACATATTTATATTTTTTTTTTTTAAAAAAATGTATTTTTAATATTTATTTAAAATACAATATATGAAATAATATATACAGTATGACATTTTCTATAAATAGAGATAGTAATAACCAAATAACTCAAAAAGTTATAAATCCAAATCCATTTGATTTGGTACCTACAAATAATATGAGCCAAGATAGTGCAATTCATGAGGAATCATATTTAATAACTTCACCAACTATTAATACATTTGTTTTAGATAGTAATTCTGTAGCTAATACTGCTTATCGTTCCTGGTGGGTTAAAATAAATGATGAAATAATAGAAATTGATTCTTATGATTCTAATACTAAGACAATTACATTAAAATATAATTTTGGTGTAATTCCTTCAGCTGGCGATACTGCATATTTATATAATTTAGTATCTGCAAGTTTCATGCTAAATGAAACAGATAAAACAATTGCTGCGGTTTATAAAAAAGGAAAAAATAGCATTAACAATCTTAGTGCAAAATTAGATGATATCAATTTTCAATGTAGAAAAATTAAATCATTAGATACAACTAAATCAACATCACCAACAACGGGAGCTGTACTTACAGCAGGAGGTATTGCTAGTAGTTGTATTGAAGATTCTACAGATATTGATAATGGTGGCAGTTTAACATTAGCTGGCGGTGCCGCAATTAAGAAAAAATTATATGTCGGTAGTTTAAATATTGATGGTGTAGATATTACACCATCTGAACTTGATAATTTTCAATATTTAGATGCTATTAATGTTACTCCTGGCACAGCAACTGCAAGTAAAGCTTTAATTTTGGACGCAAATAAAGATATTAGTGGAATTAGAAATTTAGAAACTGAAAATTTAACAGTAAATGGGACTCTTATTACTGCTACTGCAACTGAATTAAATTTTACAGATACAACAGCAGGAACTGCTCAAGCATCAAAAGCTTTAGTTGTTGATGTAAATAGAGATATTACAAATATTCATAATTTAACAGCTACGAATTTAACTGGGACATTACAAACTGGGGATCAATCTCATATTACAAATGTTGGAACATTAACATCACTATCAACTGGTAATATTACATTAAATGGTACTCTTATTACATCAACAGCAGGAGAATTAAATTATAATCATCTTACAACTGGTCCAGGAACTGCTGAAGCTAGTAAGGCAGTTGTTTTAGATTCTAGTAGAGATATTACAAATATTCATAATTTAACGGCGACAAATTTAACAGGAACATTACAAACTGCTGATCAATCCCATATTACAAGTGTTGGTACATTAACATCACTTTCGGTTGGTAATATTACTTCATCTGGTGATATAACTGCTACAAATTTAACAGGGACATTACAAACTGCTGATCAATCCCATATTACAAATGTTGGAACATTAACATCTCTTTCTACAGGAGATATTACATTAAATGGTACTCTTATTACATCAACAGCGGCAGAATTAAATTATAATGATCTTACAACTGGCCCAGGAACTGCCGAAGCTAGTAAAGCTGTTGTTTTAAATTCAACTAGAGATATTACAAATATTCATAATTTAACAGCTACAACTGTTACAGCGACCGATTTAAATGGTACATTACAAACTGCAGATCAATCTCATATTACAAATGTTGGAACATTAACATCCCTTTCAACAGGAGATATTACATTAAATGGTACCCTTATTACATCAACGGCAGCAGAATTAAATTATAATGATCTTACAACAGGCCCAGGAACTGCAGAAGCTAGTAAAACCGTTGTTTTAGATTCTAGTAGAGATATTACAAATATTCATAATTTAACAGCTACAACTGTTACAGCGACCGATTTAAATGGTACATTACAAACTGCAGATCAATCTCATATTACAAATGTTGGAACATTAACTTCTCTTTCAACTGGAGATATTACATTAAATGGGACACTTATTACGGCATCTGCTGCTAAATTAAATTATAATGATATTACAACATTAGGGACCGCACAGATAAATAAAGTAGTTACAACTAATGCATCAAACGATGTAACTGGTATTAATAATTTAACCGCAACAAAATTAACAGGCGCAATACAAACCGCATCACAAACATTAATTACTAGTGTTGGAACATTAACATCTCTTTCTACTGGCAATATAACATTAAATGGTACAGAAATTACATCAACAGCAGGAGAATTAAATTATAATCATCTTACAACTGGACCAGGAACTGCTGAAGCTAGTAAAGCTGTTGTATTAGATTCAAATAAAGATATTACAAGTGTTAGAAATTTAACAGCTACTACATTAAACGGAACTAATGTAAATACAACAAATACCACAACAACAAACTTATCGACAACAAATTTTACATTAAATGCAGGAACTGTTTCATCTACAGCTGAAGAATTAAATTATAATCATCTTACTACTGGACCAGGAACTGCTGAAGCTAGTAAAGCTCTTGTATTAAATTCTAGTAGAAATATTACAAATATAAATAATTTAACTGCTACAGGGGCCATTACGGCAAGCGATTTAAAAATTACAAATATTCTAATGAGCAATGTTCTAGTTAATACAACCGCCCCTGAATTAAATTATAATCATCTTACAACTGGCCCAGGAACTGCCGAAGCTAGTAAAGCACTCGTATTAAATTCTAGTAAAGATATTTCAAGTATTAATAGTTTAACATCTACTAGTTTGATAGCCACTAATTTAACAACTACTAATTTTACATTAGGAGGTACATCAGTTACTTCAACCGCTGCAGAATTAAATTATAATGATCTTACAACTGGACCAGGAACTGCCGAAGCTAGTAAAGCACTTGTATTAGATGCAAATAAAGATATTGTAAGTATTAGAAATGCAACAGTTACTGGTTTAACAACTACTAATTTTACATTAGGGGGCACAGCAGTTACTTCAACTGCAGCAGAATTAAATTATAATGATCTTACAACTGGTCCAGGAACTGCCGAAGCTAGTAAAGCACTAGTATTAAATTCTAGTAAAAATATTACAGGTATAAATAATTTATCAACAACGGGAAATGTAACATTAGGATCATCTGTAACAGGCGGTGTTTGTGTAGGAACAAGTACAGATACAAATAGAATGATATCATGTTTAAATTCGGGATTATCTGCAGGATCAGCTAATTATATTACTCTTGGCCAAGCAAATAGTGCAAAAAATCAGGCAGAACTTTATTTTAAATATGTAGGTTCTGGAAACGGAGATAATAATTTTAATATATCATTTTATGGTAATTCAATTCCTTCTGTTAGTGCATCTGCTAATGGAAAAGTAGGTATTAATATAGCAGCGCCATTAACTACTGATAAATATTTTTGCGACATACAAGGCAATACAAATATTAGAGGGCATACTTTTAATTCTTACGGTATACATTCTTTTGGTTATGATTCTGGTACTAGTACTACATTAGACGGAATGGGCCCAGGTGCACATATTCATTTTGGAGCTAGCACTGCTCAATTCTTTGGATATAGTTATAATACAACTGGTGGTGGTGGATATTATGATACTAGTATTGGGCCAGGTAATGCTTTTGTTGTTAAAGCAGATAGTAAAATTGGTATCGGTACAGCATCACCTGTTTGTCAATTACATGTAAATGGTGGATCAACAATGCCTTCATCAATATCTGGCGTTGTTACATCTTGGAATTACAAACCGTATAATTATAGCGGTGTTCAAGGGGGATCGGGAACAACTCCTGATAATACATCTATATTTGCAACTGGAAGAGTAATTACATGTGGAGAATTTGATGTTCAATCTGATAGAAGAACAAAGGAAAATATAACTCTTATTAGAGATGATTATTGTTTAAATTTCGTTAAAGATATTAATAGTGTAGCTTATAATTTTAAAAAAACACCAGAAAAACCTGAATTTGGATATATTGCTCAAGATATAATTCATAAAGGATATGGTGCTGCTTTAGTTCATATGAATATTAATGAAGAAATGGAAGCAAGTATTGATGAAGAAACTGGATATGAAAATCCTGAAGGGGTTCAATTTACAGTTACTTATGACAAAGTAATTCCTATTTTACATAATGTTTTAAAAGTAACATTACAAAGAGTTGAAAATTTAGAAAAAGAAAAAGAAGAACAAAAACAATTACTTTCATCTATGGCAGATAAATTAGCTCTACTAGAAGAAAAACTAAATAAATTATAAATGATTTGCATTGTTCTCTTTCGGTCATATATTTTTTTTTAAATATATAAACATTTAAAATATTTAATAAATATAATTTTAAAACCTGATATGTTGAATATTACAAAATATGAATCTATATATATTGTTAATAACATTAAAAGAATAACAAATAAATTAGCACTGTTTGATTTAGATAATACAATTATTAAATATAATAGATCAAATAAATCTGATATTACTTTATTTAATCAATATGTGATTAATACTTTGTTAATGTTACAATATAATGATTTTTCAATTATCATTATAACAAATCAATTGAATTTAAAATCAATAAATGATTTTACAAAAAAAATAGAATGTATATTACATAAATTATCAATTTTAACAATCCCATTTTTTATTTCTATTAATGATGATCAATATAGAAAACCGAGAATTGGTATTTTAGAAATGATTTGTAAAAAAATATTAAATGTTAATATTTCTGAATTAGATAAATTGTCTTTTTATTGTGGTGATGCAATTGGAAGAGAAAATGATTTTAGTGATACAGATTTTAAATTTGCTTTAAATGCCGGTTTAAATTTTATATCGCCTGAAGATATGTTCATTGATAATTTTATAAATATTGATAATTTAGATTATTTTAAAATTTATAAAAAAGAATTTAGTTATCCGAATATAATCAACCCTATATATAATTTACAATATAATAAAATTATAAATGAAATAAAACAAATTAATATAACAGAAAACAAATTAATTATTATTCTAACTGGATCACCGGCTTCTGGAAAATCATATTTTAGTAACAAATTAGTAAATGATTTAAATCAAATATGTCAAATAGACCGAAGGATAATAATAACTATGGATAATAAAACAAATAAACAATATAAAGAAGCAATATTAGAATCAATTAATACATTTAATGTAATTATATTAGATTCAACAAATAGAACTAAAAAAGGAAGAACCGATTTAATTAATTATATTAATAAAAAAATAAATAATATCAATTATATTTCAATTGATATGACTATTGAAAAAAAATTAGCACTGCACCTTAATGCATTTAGAAATATATATCAAATTAAAATACATACATTTAAAAATATACCTGATATAGCAATTCATGCGTATTATAAAAAATATGAAAAACCAGAATTATCTGAAGGTTTCAATTCTTTGTTTGAAATACAATTTAGTAATGAAAATGTACATAGTAAGTATATGAAAATGTATTTGAAATAAATTTTATAATTCAGAATTTGAAATTATTTTTTTTGCATCGGGGATCTTTTTTATATTTTCACAGTATGAATAATTCAAATAATCTAATTTTTGTAAATCAATTGTTTCTAATTGTTTACAAATAGAACAATTCAATTCTTTTAACTTTGGTAAATTAGAGATGATATTTATATTTGCACATAAAGAGCACTCTAACTTTTTTAAATTGGGTAAATTGTTAATATAATCTAAATTTATACAATTTGAACAATTTAATATTTCTAGATTTTCAAGTCCAGAAATATTATTTATTGAACAACTAGAACAATCTAATTCTTTTAAATTAGTTAAATTTGGAATTCCGAATATCATTGGACAATTTGAACAATTTAATATTTTTAATTTTTTAATATTAGGAATAAGTTTTAAATTTACACAGCTAAAACAATTTAATTTTTCTAATGGTGGTATATTTGATATATATTCTAAATTAACACAAATAGAACAATCTAATTCTTTTAAATTCTCAAAATAATCTATTTGATTTAATTTAATACAGAATGAACAATTCAATTTTTTTAATGAAGTCATAATTGGAATATATTCTAAATTTTCACAATATGAACAATCTAATTCTTCTAGATTTTCTAAATATGGAATTTCTTTAATATTATTACAATTAGAACAATCTAATATTTTAATATTTTCAAGAGATTCTCCGTTGCAAATAATACACATTATACTATCACACTTTAGTTCTTTATCTTATTTACATATCTTATAAATAAAAATCAATTTTAAAAGTCTTTGACTTTTAAGGATAATTTTAAATTTTACTATATCGTTCTAGTCAGAAATATTTTGTCTCTAGAAAAAATAAATTTGAAATTACAAAATATTAATTCATATTTACAATTATTTCTTCGGTGAAATTCAATATGTAAATATAAATCATATTATCAATTAGCTAGCTGGAAATATTTTGGCTCTAGAAAAAATAAATTTGAAATTACAAAATATTAATTCATATTTACAAACTTTTATTCGGTGAAATTCAATATGTAAATATAAATCACAATACAAATTAGCTGGCCGGAAATATTTTATCTCTAGAAAAAATAAATTTGAAATTACAAAATATTAATTCATATTTACAAATATTTCTTCGGTGAAATTAGCTAGCCGGAAATATTTGGCTCTAGAAAAAATAAATTGAAATTATCAAATATAAATTAATATTTCTAAAATGATATAATATTATCAATTAGTCTTTTTCTATATTTAAAAATATTAGTTTGTTTTTAGAATTTATATATATTATTTTATTTGTGTGTAAATTTTTTGAAAACATTAAATATGATATTGCTGGATATTTTGGATTACTATATATTGTTTTTTCTAACATTTTACTAAAAAGATTTAATTTTTTCAATTTATACTTTCTATAAAAATTAATTAATATATTGTTCATATGTTTTGATAATATTAATTTTTTTGTTCTTATTATTTGTAAATTATTTATTTGGACTGAACATTGTAATGAATTACATGTGTGATTATGATTCATTGTAATATTTGAAAATGTTATATATTTGATTTTATTACAGTGAAGTACCTTAAATAATGACAAATTATTAAAATAAGGAATATATATTAATTGCTCACAATATGAACAATCAATTTTTTTTAATTTTGGTTGAAATGAAATTGTTTTTAAATTATCACACTCGGTTATTGTTAATTTTATTAATTCTGGAAAGCACGGTATATATTTTAATGATTCACAATCAGAACACTCTAATATTTCTAATTTGTTTAAAATTGGTAAATAAACTAAATTTGAACATTCATATAAAGATAATAATACTAACGATGATATATTTGGTATTTCTTCTAATAACGAAAACGAACAATATAATTCTTTTAAATTATTAAAATTATCTATAAATCCAGAATAACAATTATTATATAAAACATTTAATTGAGGCATTTCACCTATTGATTTTATATTTTCTGAAAATACAAAATTTAGTTTTTTTAATGTTGATATATTTGGTATATGTTGTATTAATGGACATTCGGCACAATATAATTCTTCTAAGTTATTTAAATCAGAAATATCAACTATATTATAACAATTAGAACAATTTAAATATTCTAAATTCATAAAATTATTAATTCTAGTTATTGATTGGCATTCAGAACAATCAATATATTTTAATTTTTTCATTGGATAAATATAAATTAATTCGTCATTATTAAAACAATTAAGTTTTATTAATTCTTCTAAATTTGGTATTTCTAATATATTTTCACAATATGAACAATCTAACGCCTTTAAAGATTTTATTATTGGTATTTCTTTTAAATTTGAGCATTCAGAACAATCTAATATTTCTAATTTATTAAATACAGGTAATTTATCTAGATTAATACAATCAGAACAATCTAATTTTTTTAAATTTGGTAAATTTGGAATAGTATTCATTAATTCACACCCATTACAGTCTAACATTGTTAATGATATTATTATAGGGATTGTTAATAAATAATCACAATTAGAACAATCTAATATTCTTAACGAATTATTATTTGGTATCGTCATTATATTTTTACAGCCATAACAATTTAAATATTGTATTTTATCTATATTATTTATAAAAGATGATGATTCACAAACAATGCACATTATATTTATAATAATAATCACATATATTCAATTTTAAAACACATAGTGTTTTAAAATTGATTTTAAATATACAATATTTATAGATAGAATGTGTATTCTTTGTGAAAATCCCTCATTGACGTATTTACTTAATGTTGAAGAATTAGATTGTTCTGGATGCGATAAAATTTCTGAAATACCTATTTTAGCAAATTTAAAAAAAATTAATATATCTAATTGTAGTTCAATAACTTTTATTAAAAATATTTCAAATCTAAAAGAATTAATATGTAGCAATAATAATAATCTATTATATATAGAAAATATTACTAATATTGATTTATTAGATTGTTCTAATTGTAATAATCTTATATATATAGAAAATATAAATCACACTGAACAATTCATATGTAATAATTGTACGAAATTAAAATATATATATAATGTAAGAGACTGTGAACAATTAGATTGTTCAAGTTGCGATGATTTAAAATTTTTAGAAAATATATTTGATTGTGAATATTTAAATTGTTCTAATTGTGAAACATTGAATTATATATCTAATATACATGATGTAATAAGTTTAAATTGTTCTGAGTCTTCTATAAAAAATATTCCAAATATAAATGGATTAAAATATTTAAATTGTTATCATTGTATAAATGTAAATGAAATTCCATATATAAATGGCCTTTCTAATTTAGACTGTAGTATGAATAGAATATCTTTTATTCCGTATATAAAAACATTAAAATATTTAAATTGTAGTTCGACTAATATAAATGTATTTCCAAATTTTCGAGAATTAGAAATATTAGATTGTAGTAATTGTATGGATATTTTAAATATTCCAAATATGGATTCTTTAAAAGAATTAATATGTGATGGATGTGAATCTTTGATTAATATATCAAATATTAAAACATTAGAATTATTAGATTGCTCTTGGTGCGTTAATTTAAGAGAAATACCAAATATAAAATCATTAAAATATCTAATTTGTAATGATTGTGAAAATCTATCATCAATTCCGTTATTATATAATTTAAAATCATTAGATATATCATTTTGTCCATTAATTAAATCAATTCCTAATATATTTACACTAAAAAAAATAAAATGTAGTGCTTGTCCATTATTAAGAAATATTCCATTTATCTATGGACTTAAAGAAATTAGAATATATAATTGTAATTCTGTCAAAAGATTAATATTACCCAAATCAACTAAAATATCGTCAGATATTACAATTATTGAATTAGAAGATATAAAAATAAATGTAAAACTATATAAAAGCGCATTATTCATTAAAAGATGTTTTAAAAATAAAAAAATTTCAAATAAATTAATACAATATTCAAATTATCTAGAAATAAATAAATATAGTAATCCAAGATTTCCATATATTCATTTCTTTATAAATACTAGAAATACAAGTGTGACATATAAAAGAATTGCATATATAACAAATCAAAATAAATTGAAATTTTTAAAATTACAAAAATAAATTAAATCATTATTTAGTTGTTAAAAATTTTAATTTATTATTATTTGTAATATATCCAACTTTATTTTTTGATTCAAAATTTTTAGCATTTATAACATAATGTATATACGGATATTTTGGATTACTATAAATATTTTTTTGTAAAAAACTTGCATATTTATTTATCTTTTGTTTTAATTTATATATTTTATATTGATTTAATATCAAATGTAACGCATTATATATATTTTTACTTATAATAATATTTTCTAAATTAACAATTTCAAGTTTATCTTGATTAATATTGATTTTTATATTTTTTGGTATTATAATTGAAGTAATATAACAATGTTTAATATCTATCTCTTTTAATGTTTTAAAAAAAGGTATGTGTTTAATATAATAATTTCCGTCAATTGATATATTTTCTAATTTAGATGATATATTATCTAAAGTATATAAATATTCGCATAAGTATATTTTTATATATTTAAGTAAAGGCATTTTATTTATATTAATTAAATTACCACAATAATATATTTCTAAATGTTCTAATTTATCAAAAGATTCAATATATTCTAAATTCGGACAAACATAGATTATTAATTTTTTTAAATTTTTTATCTCTGGCATATATTTAATAGTATTACAATACATTATTTTTAATTCTGAAATATTAGATAAATCATTATCATCACTATCATCACAAATCATACACATAAGATTATATTATTTATTATAATACATAATTTTAAAATTAATAAACTAAAAGTCAAAGACTTTTAAAGTTGATTGATAATATTTATTAATAATTGTAATAGAATAATTATTATATCAAATAAATTAAATGTTTTATAATTAACATTATATAAATGTAAAAATGTAAAAATATCCTTAAATAAGTCGTATTTTAAAATTGATTTATTTTTTATTTTAATAAAAAGATACTATATCATCGTTATAATATGAAACTAAATAGTAAAATGTTTAATAAAATTATGAAATATAAAGAGGTATCAGATATTAAAATAGATGAAAGAACTAGTGCAATGGATGTAAAATTTCAAATGGCTTTACGTTTAAGTACAGCCGCATTAACTATAGCTTCTGGTATTTATGGAGTATGTTGGCATTTAAAAGATGATGTAAATTTATTAAAACAAGATGTAAATTTATTAAAACAAGATGTAAATTTATTAAAACAAGATGTAAATGAAATTAAAGAAATAATGAAAAGAATTGAAAATAATCAAAAAAAATCATGGTTTTCTATATTTTAATAAAAATATAATCAATTTTAATTTTTTTAATTAAAAAAAATTAATTGTTTTAATCCGTTTTACGTTACAGTTCAAGCTGCAAGATAAAATGACATGATGTACTAATATTTCTTATGTTTAAAGTTGATTGATAATATTTATTAATATAAAATACAATGTGTGTAATTTGTAATAATACATATAATAATTCTGGTATAATATCTATTATTAATTGTAGTAAATTAATTAATATACCAAATATACCAAATCTTTTAGAATTAAAAATATATAAATGTGAAAATTTAATATCAATTTCAAATATTGATTCGTTACAACGATTAGTTGTAGTTAATTGTAAATCTATTTCTAGTTTACCAGATATAGATTCGTTAATATTTTTAAATTGTTCTAATTTACCAGCATTACAATATCTACCAGATTATAATAATATACAAGAATTTGAGATATTTGATTGTAATTTAGATAAAATATCATTTTTAAAAAAATTAAAATATTTACAATGTATATCATGTAATAATATCACGCATATAAATAATTGCCCAATGTTACAATCATTAATTCTTTTTGATTGTAAAAATATTATAGATATATCTAATTGTATCAATTTAGAATATTTAGAATATGACGAATGTCCATTATTATAAATCAAAAAAAAAATAATTTTACATCCCAGACGAGACTCGAACTCGCGACCTTTCGTTTAGAAGACGAACGCTCTATCCAACTGAGCTACTGGGACACCTACATATATAATATATATTTTTTTAATTTGAAATTGAATTTCATTAGTGAATTATTATATCTATCAATTTATTACAATTAATATATTCTAATGTTTCTATTTTATTTGTATATATCATTCTTAAATTAGAACAAAATGAACAATTTAATAATTCTAATTTGAAAAGATACATTATTGAATATATTTTTATACAATTAGAACAATCTAAATATTTTAAATTTTCACATAGCGGTATTTTATTTAAATTAACACAATAGTTACAACAAATTACTTCTAATGTTTGTGAGCTTTCTATTTTTTTTAAATTAATACAATTGTGACAACTTAGATATTTTAAATTATTTATCTTTGGTATATATTCTAATCTTGGACATTGATAACATATCAATTCAGTAATAGTACAATTTAATGGTATAATGTCTAGTAACGGACAATTATAACAAATTAGGTATTTTACATTTATATTATTTGATATTGATTCTAATCGTGGACAATTAGAACAATTTAAATAGTCTATATTTGTTATATAAGGAATATGTGTAATATTTTCACAATTAGAACAATCAATTGTTTTGTAATTATATTTATATACGTCGCCGTTACAAATAATACACATTATATTTGATTTTTGTTATATTATAAATCAACTTTAAAAGTCTTTGACTTTTAGTTTATGAACTTTAAATTTTTAACAAAGTTAAGCACTTACAGTGCAACATATCTACGATATAGTAAAATAATATTTTTCTTTCAGAAAAATTTAAAAGTCAAAGACTTTACTATGCCGCTGGCATGTTGCACACAGTGCTTAGTTTATGAACTTTAAATTTTTAACTTTGTTAAAAATTTAAATAATATAGTATTATATAGATTAATATGGATAAATATAAATCAAAAATACAAATGATAGCATCTATTACTTCAATATTAATGTCAAGTAAACTATTTTATACGAATTTAAATATGAACAATGATATGACAAATATAAAACAAATATTGAATAGAATAGAATCCCATAACAAAAAAATAACTAAATATAGACAATAAATTTATTGATCAAAAGGATTAAATATTTTCTATAACATAATTAGATTTATAAGTTTCAATTAAATTATTATAATTTTAATATAAATAACGTTTAATAAAGTTTAACAAAAAAATAATTAACAGTGCGTTCCCCCCCGGGGGGGTATTAGAAATTAAAAAAAATATAATTATAATTTGTAAAATAGAAATTAATCAAATTTATTTTTTACATAATTATAATTTGTAAAATAGAAATTAATCAAATTTATTTTTTACATAATTTACATTTTCCTTTTTTAATTTTCATATTACACCATGTACTAATTAATTTATGTTCGCTATTATTAATACATTCATAATTATGTTTATGATTTCTATCAATATAAACTTTATCTGCGAATTTGTATCCAATGTTTTTTATTTTTTCATTTATTTCATTAATGTTTTTACAATTAACACAACCGTTTTTTAATTGTCTTTGTTTTAAATTATCCCAAGCAGATACTGCTTCAACGTCACATATATCACATGCAATTATTAATTTTTCTTCACATCCTTTATATTCGGTTGAAATTAAATGAAAATTACTTTCACTACAAATCATCCCAATAGAATTAATATTTACTTCTTTACCGCCACAAAATGTACAAAATGAATTATATTTTTGTCTTCTAATTAATTCTCTTCCGTTAAATTTAAATTTATGGCCTTTATGACATTCAAATTCATGTTTTTCGTCGTATCCTAAATACCCATGTTCTAAACATTTTCCATTATTTTTCAAAGCATATTCTTTCATAGAATTAAAAATATCATTTTCAATACTAGAATCCATATAATATGATTTGAAATCTATATTTTGTTTATAGTTTGTATAATTGTATTCAGTTATTTTTTCTATTATAAATTCTTTAAGTTCATCATCTTTTGTTATTGTATATGGGACAATTATTAAGTTAATTCCATTCTTTTCACAAAATTCTTTTTTTTTTACATCTCTTCGTTGTTGATCTTCAAATCCACCTTCCTTATGAAAATATTTTTTATCTTCTATATAATGTTGAATTCCGTTATATTCTAATGCTAATTTTAATTCTTCGTTATACATATCTAATTCTAAATTATTTGTTACGACTTTTCTTGTTTTTTCAAATTTCTTATCGAATAACGATTCTAAAATAAATTTACATTTTCTCTCGCCCATATTTAGTGAGCATTCAGGACAACCGGATTTTTCTCCATAAACATTATATATTTCTGTTTCCCATTCATGTGAATTAGGACATAAAAATGTTCCTTTTGTTTTTGTATTGATAAATTCATCTTGATTTAATAAGGTGATTCCAAATGTATTTAATTTATTAATAACAATATCAAGTGATATTTTTTTACCTGAACATATTTGACAATTTGTATATTTAATATGATGTTTTTGTGTTTTCCATTCATAGCCACATATATTACATTCAAAATCGCCATATTCACCTAAATCTTTATTTAATTTAATATTTTTTTCAATTAAATAATCAATTAATATTTTTTTATTTTCGTTATAGCAAACTTTACATGTCTTTGCTTTTCTATAAGCCGAACCTACAGCAGCTCTAAATATCATATTATGAGTCAAACATTTAATATCCATAACTACATTTGTATTTTTAAATAATTCTGGGTTAATCATTTCTAAATTAATATTTTTTAATTTTAAAATAGCGTCTTCTTTTGATACTTTTGGTGGCATGGTTATTTGTTATTAACTCTTGTATTTATGATATATCAATAATAAATTAATCAATTTTAAAATTTCAATAAAATTAAATATTTTTTAGTTTAATTGTATATTATGTTAGATAAAAATATTATTTCCATATCTAATACTATGTTGCATAAATCTAGTATAATATCCATCAAAAAAAATATGTATAGTTATTTTTTTATATTATTATTGAATTTAAATAAATTGCAGGTTGTGTAACCATCTTGGTGGTACGTTGCACACCCATCTAGGTAGCATAACGTAACGTCGCCGAACCGTCGGATACTAGAAGGAAGTTAATAGCTACAGCATTAACAATAAGATCAGCAGTTCTATTCGAATTTACATAATCAGATTTGAAACTTAAATAGAATTCACGAGCACGCGAAACATTGATATGTCCGGAAGGTTGGTAAGTACCTGGATATAAGCAAAAATTGACCATATATAAGCCATTGTCTTCTGGAGTAGTAACATCCCAGCCACCATATTGGTATGGAACATAGCTGTTGAAGAATTTGGAAGGTAAAGCGTTGTAAAGAGGAATGCCGTGAGCGGTAATCGAAAGTTCAGTAACGTGCGAAGCTTGTTTGCTTAATAAGAAAGCAGAAGAGGCACCAGTGGCATCAGTGGCAGCGAAGTTGGTGTTTGTGATAACACCGAATTTGTGCCAGTCGGACATATTAGGATCAGTGACAGAGTTTTGGTTATTAACGCTAGTTACCGTAGTGTTAGTGGTAATATTGGCAGTTGGGCGAAGACCAATGTAAAGAGTTTCAACTGGCCATCTAATAGTGTTAAGAAGTTGTTGATCATTGGCTTTATTGACAGTGACAGCAAAACGTAAATGTACACGAACAAGAGTGAAACCGACACGAGCAATGAAAATATCATGAACATCAGGTTGAACGAAGATATTGTTAATATAAAGATCAAATTTGCTAATTACTGGAGTAGTGACTACGGGAGCGGTTAAATTCGAAGTAGAAAGAGCACCAGGATTGATAATAGCACGAACAAGTTGTTGAGAGGTAGCTAAATCAATGTTAATGAAACGTTGACCATATGGGATAGCAACCGAAGGAATAGCAAGACGAGGATCGGTGTTGAACCAGAAAAGAAGAGGAATGACCATTTCAAGTTGAGTGTGGGTTTTTTTGTAGGTTTGGTGACCATCGAAATATTGGAAGGCAGCACGGCAAGCTTTAGGAGCGGTAGGTGCGGTGGTATCATCATGATATTTGTAAAGAGCGGTTTGAGCCATTTCTTGGCCCATACATTTTTTCCAGCCGGTAAGTTTGGAAGGAGAAACACGGAATTGTCTGTGCATATTGTATACTTCTGGGAAATATTCATCAAGTGGGTTACCGTTGACAACGAAAGCAACACGTTGGAAAAGACGTTCACCTGGGTAGTCACAGAATCTGTAAACTGCGCAATCAGCATCGGCGTTACTTGCTGTGCCCGTAAACGAAGCTGTTGGTGGTTCAATTACAACATGAACAGCCATATCACTGAAGAAATCACCGAATTGAGGAATTGAGAATTGAACTTTAGAGCCAAGAGTTGGGTTGTTGGCAGTGACTTTGTTGTATTCAAAACCGAAAGCAGCGAAAGGTTTGAATTGAGCATTCATAAAGATAATGTGGGTTTTTTGTAGATCAGCCAGCGTTGGGTTAGGATTTTTTAATCCCGCTCGCGCTTGACGGATCATTTCAATACGTTTACTAAGAAGCGAAGTAGACATAAGCATTGTGTCTTGTCTTCCATCATTGGTAATTAAGTTGAACAACCCTCCTGTACTCATAGTGTTTTATAGGTTATAATTTAAATAACTATATGTTATATTATACAATATAACTTATTACAAAAAAAAAATAATTAATTACAATAGAATATTTATAACAAAGCAATTACAATAGAATATTTATAACAAAGCAATTACAATAGAATATTTATTCTATAATGAAAATGAATAAATGTTATGATATTATATAATAAAATAATTAAATATATTTTTTTTAATTGTCTTTATTATAATATAATATCACAATTAATTTATCAAAATGAATTCACAATTATTGACTCCAGTATCATCAACTAAATCACAAATGCATTCTCCTAATATAGAAGAAGAAGACAAAAGAACACAAATTAAAAAATTAATTGATTATTTACAATCTAAAGCAGAACCACATGAAAATACAGAATTAGAAATAGAAAACAAAAAATATTTAACATACAAAATATTATTTGTATTCTTTTTATTTTTAATATTTTTAGGCGCGTTATATTATATTGTTATATCATCATTAGAATTCAATGTAAAAATATTAATTACAATATTTATAATATTTGTTCTTTCTATTTTATATTGTATGTTAGATTGTTTGATTTCAAATATTCAAAAAAGAAAAAGAATTAGAGAAATGTATTTTAATGCGGTATAGTTTTTTTTTAAATGATGACTCTATAATACATTGAAACAGAAGAAACTAAATCATTTCTTTCAATTTCAACAACATTGCCTATAATACCGTGGCTCCAAATAACCATTGGATCATTTCTCTTTATTTTTGGTAAATTACTTTTTTTTGTTCTTATTTGTTCTAATAATTCAATTTCTTCATCTTTTGGAAGAATTCTATATTTAGGTACCGCAATATGGTTTGGAATAATCAAACCAAAATTAATGTATTCGTAAGTATATATATTTTTTTTATTACAATTACAAAATTTCAAATCGTGTTTATATAAACATTCATGATCAAATAATTGAGTATTTGTATCTAATGAATTAATAAAATTATTAATATGGCTATTTAATTGTTTTGTTGATACAAATATAATATCATAATTAAATTGGTTATATTTAATACTAAGATATACCTTTTTGAAATCTTGTGTTTTTAATTGAATCTTAGACGTTTGACTAAATAGAACAATAAATACTAATTTATATTTATTATCATAATCTTTATTATTCATATTATTTCTAATTTGTAATATTTCATCATCAACAGAATTTGAATTATTTAATGTTCTACTTTTAACAGTCGGAATAATAATATATTCATTATTATGAATATAATTATTAAATTCATCATCAGACATTTTTTGTTCAATAGGAATCAATTCTCTATATGGCATGAAATTAAAAATATTATTATACACAATAGCGGTATTCATTTTTGATTGTATTACTATATTTATATGAATAATATTTAAAAATCAATTTTAAATTTTACTATGCCGTTGGCATGTTGCACGAAGTGCTTAACTTTGTTAAAATTAATATATTTATGAAAAATTATATTAATTAATAATATATCAAAAAATATGGGGATCATATTGTTTATAATATTCATATTATTATGTATAGTAGTGTCTATATTACTTAATTTAAAAAGTTCAACTAAAAGTCCAACGAGACAAATAAAAATAAATTATGATGAATATTTAAGTCCGGATTATATAAAAGAACAAAATTTTATACATAGTCTGCGATTGTTAGATAAAATAAATTATATGAAAATGTCAAAAGAAGAAAAACAAAATGTGTTTCAAATATAAAAAAAAATAAATTATATATATTCTATTGAGTAAATTTATCTAATTGTAATTGTAAAATTGTATTTTTCATTTTTATAATTTCTAAATCTTTGTCTTTTAATTCTATTTTATGATCTTTTAATTCTAAATCTTTATCTTTCAATTCTAATTTGAATTTACAATCTTGTTTTAATAATTCAATATCTTTATTTTTGAGTAACAATTGATGTTGATAATTTCGTTGATTAGATTCAATAGTATTAATTAAGTTTTTAATTTCATTTTCTAATTTAATTGATATTTGTTTACTTTCATTTCCATATTTATCATTAATTGTTGTCAATATTGATTTGACTATTTTTTTTGATTGTTGATTTAGAAATAATAATTCTGTTTGTTTTTCAAAGCCATCAATTTCTAATTTTTTATTAAAAAATGATAATGATTCTTTTAATTCTACTTCTGCTTCTGTTCTTTTATCTTCAGGTATAAAACAAAATGATTCTAATTTTAAATTATTTCCAAAAGTTCTAATATGTTCTTTAAATCTTTTATCTAAGTTTTTTGTATGTCCAAATTTATAAATATCATCATCGCCAGATTTTAATCCCGTATTTAACACATATATACAACTCATATTGCCGGCATATCTACCAAGAATATTTTTCATTGCTTCTAAATCTACTTGTAATATTTCAGCACTTGCTTTAATTCTTTGTTCTTCATTTCCTGCGATAGTAGCAAATACAATTTCATCTAAGTAAGATAAAAATTCTTTACATTTAGAATGATTACTATTTCTTATTATTTTTTGTAATCCGTTAAACGTTATGTATAATTCTTTATTCATTAATTTTCCGGCATCCCCGTTTTTTTCATGAATAAAAAATTTGTAATCATGATTAATTAAATAGTATTCTCTACTATCGGTTACTAATTTATGTAAGTTTGGTTGTTCAAATAAAGAAGATATATCACTTAATTTAAAAAATATATCTTCTTTATTACGATTGCCTCTCATTTCTACATTATATGTTTTATTGTCTTTATCTTTAAAGAAACAATATTTATTTTGTTCTATTAATTCAGGTATAGGTTCTACATTAAAATCTTTATTTTCATGTTTTTCTATTTCATTATTGAAAATATTTAAATTTGTTTCATAAATATAAAACTCTTTATTAACTTCTTCTATATTTACAAAATAATTACAATATTTAGGTGCATATTTTTCTGTAACTATAATTGTTTGATCATCAATTCCGATTCTACCAAATAAAACATCTTTCCAATCTTTTTTCTTAATCATTGTTTTAATATTTTTATTACATCCTTTATTATATATTTGAATTTGTAATAAATCCTTAATGTTATAATATTTTTCTAATGTTTTAGGTTTTGAATAATATTTTAATTCTTTAATCTGGTTATAAATGATTTCACCTGTTGTTGACATATTTATGTTTATTTATATAAGTTATCAAATTAAAAATTTAAAATTCAATATTTTAATAAAAAAATAAAAGATAAAGTTAAAACCATTTTTTTTTAAAGACAGTATGTGTATATATTTCATAAATATAATTACACATCATCAATATATTTGATAATATAGACATTATATCTGTTTTATTTTGAACAATAGAATTATGAATTGCATTTATATTTTGATTAACGATAGAATTAAAATCAGTTATTTTATTTTCAATAGTAGATACATCATCACAAAGTGTTTTAATTGTTCTATCATTTAAAACAATTTCATTCTTTATTTCATTTATATCAGTTATAATATTTGAAAAAATAGTATCTTCTATGTGCGTTTGAAAATAATATTGTTCTCTATATTCATTATATGATATATGAATAGAATATAATGAATTGAAAAATACAAAATATGGGAATTTATTTATTAAAATATATTTAATAGATTGAGGATTAAATACGTATTCACTATTTATTCCTTCAAAGAAAGAATTTGATGTTATTATATAATCACTCCCTTCAGAAAAATGATTTGCTTTAATAAAAGACATAATTTCATTATCATCAATTGAAAGTATTATTTGTTTTTTTAATAAAAAGTCAGATTGAATAAATGTATCCTTGTTCAATATTAATAAATCTAAATCTAAAGCCGAATTATAAAATTTTTTATTAAATTCAATTAAATATGAATCAAATTTTAAATCCTTTTTTAATTTTATTAAGTCATTATTAAAACATTTGATTTTATCTTTTGATATTGATTTTGAGTATTTATTTTGAAACATATTTATTTCATATATCTGTTTTTTATTTATTTTTTTAAAATATATATAATCAAAATAATAATATGATTGTTGATTATATAATTAAAACTAACGGAGATTTTCTTGGTATGTTGTTATTTTTTATATTAATATTATATTTTTATAAAAAAAAATATAAAACTAAATTAGAATTCTTTTTATTATTATCTTGTATAATTGCATTATTTGTTGATTCATATATATGTATTAATACTATATTAACTATGTGAACGAAGTGAACGAAGTGAACTATGTGAATAATTTAGATAATGATATTTTTTTCTTATTGGATTAGGTATTTTGATTTTTCTTTTTTCTCTCATTTGAAATCTAAATAACATTTGAAAATTATAATATTGTAAATTAATAAATTGAAAATTATTTTTTTTTTGATTCATTTTTATTATGTGATATATTAATACTCATATATTATAATTTCTGCTATATAATTATCTTCTTGTCGGCCTTTTTTATTTGAGTTCTTTACATATAAATAGTCATTAACGTATTGTAATTCTATTTCTTTTTTTGTTTTAATGATATTATCTTTAAGATTACTTATAAGATTAAAAGGATATTCATCATATTTATTTGTTTTATAAACTATATTTTCAAAATCTTTCATTTGTTTGTATAAAGATGATTTATCTATTTGTTTATCTTCATATAAATGTTGTAATTCTTGTATGGAATTAAATTTAGCTCCATATTTATTTGGGAAAAGAATTTTATCTATATCCATAATTGATTATAGAGAATAATTTTTTAAATCTGTATATTATATATAATATATTTATAATGTCTAGCGATATAAATTATTTGGATGTTGATGATAAAAATTTATATAAAGATATTATCTCAAGAAAAGAATTTATTCAAAATTATAATGATAAACCACCCTCTGCTATATCCACTACAATGATTGATAAGGATATTGAGAATGAGAATATTCTAATATTAAATAATTATCAAAATTTTATAAAAAACTTTATGTCAATAGATACTAAATATGATAGATTATTATTAGTACATTCAACAGGTGTCGGAAAAACAATTACATCATTAAGTTGTGGAATTGATTATATGCAAAAAATAAAATCAAATATTTATATTTTAGGATTTTCAAAAGAAATATTTAGAAGAGAACTAATTAGTCGTCCTGAATTTGGATTTGTAACAAAGAATGAAATTCAAAATCTAAAAGAAATCAAATCTAAAATATTACAGTTTAATTTGAAAAGAGACAAAGACAAATATATTGAAACAAAAAAAAGTTTAATTCGCAGATTAAGAAAAGGTAAAAATGGAAAAATCATATTTATAGGATATAAAGAACTATTTAATAGATTTATAACAAAGATAAATAATAAGGTAGATTTAGATTCTATAACATCTTTACAAATATTAAAAGATATGATAGAAAATAAAGATATTAAGATAAATAAAGAATTTATTGATTCAATGAATGGTTCTTTCATAATATGCGATGAAATACATAATCTTTATAATTCTTACGGTTTAAATAATTGGGGATTATCATTAAAGGTTATATTAGATATGATAAATTCTAAATGTTTATTTTTATCTGCGACGCCAATAAATAACAAACCTTATAAAATAACTAGTGTTTTAACTTTATTAAATAAAAATAAATTTTATAAAATTGATGATATCTTTCAAAATGAAAATTTAACAAAAGAAGGTGAAAAAATAATTATTGAAGGATTACATGCAAAGATTTCTTATCTTGTTGATAAAAATCCTGAACTATACCCTAATAAAAATTTTGAAGGTGAACATATACCTGGAATATCATATTTAAAATTTATTAAATGCCCGATGTCCGATTTGCATATGAGATCTTATTTAGAACTTATAAATATTCAAAACAAAGATTCATCATTTATATCTAAAATGTCTAGTAGCGAAGATGATGACGATAAAGATATTTATAGTAATATTTATAATAATTTGGATCCTAATTATAAAATAGTTTTAGATAATGATAGTAGATATCTTAATGATTTTGTAATGCCAGGTGAAAATAAGAAACATGAATTAATAGGATTATACACTAAGAAAGAAATTAATTCTCAAATTAATAACGCAACAACAAGTTGGAAAAAAAAATATGAAATTGATTTAATTAAAGGAGATGCTATTTATAATGATACTATTACTGGAAGTATATTATTAAAAGATAATATTAAAATATATTCAACAAAATATTATAAAATGTTACAATTAATAGAAGATTGTGTAAAAAACAATAAAGGTAAAATATTTATTTATCATAATTATATTAGAACATCAGGTGCATATTTCATTGATAGCGTGTTAAGACAAAATGGAATGGTAAATATTGATGATCCAGATATTGATTCTACTAAATGTTCTAAATGTTTTATTGAAAGAAAAAATCATAAACCAAAAGATGAACATGAATATAAACCATTAAAATTTATGACTATTACAGGTATGATAAGTAAAAAAAAGATTGATGATAAATTAGATTTATTTAATACTTCTAGTAATAAAGATGGAGATATTATTAAAATTATAATAGGATCTAGAGCAATTAAAGAGTCTTATGATTTAAAAGAAATTAGAAATGTAATGGTATTACATCAGCCTGAAAATGTATCTACATTAATTCAAATTCTTGGTCGAGCAATTAGAAAGAAATCACATTTTAGTTTAGAAAAACATTTAAGACATGTTCATATTTATATATTAGTTTCAACAATACCAAATAAATATCAGAAAGATAAATCATATATTTATTCTTTTGAAGAAATGAAATATAAATACAAAATCAATATGTATAAAAAAATACAACAAATCAATGATATTATCATGAATAACGCGATTGATTATACAATCAATCATAATATTAATTTTACAAATAATAATTCATCTTTTGTTTCAATTAGTGAAAATGATTCATCAAAAGATAATGAAAGTGATTTATTTTCAGAAAGAGTATATGATAAAACAAAATTAATAAGAGTGGATTATAATAAGATAAATACTAAAACATTTACAACATACCATTCAAAAGATGAAATAGCTCATTGTATATATATTATTAAAAGATTATTTTTAGAATATTCACAAGTATGGAAATATGATGATCTCTTAAAAATGACTAAAAATCCATATTTTAAAACAAATATTAACAATATGTTTATTAGTGAAGATTCATTTAATATAGCTTTACAATTTCTAATATACGAATATAATAATATAGAAATCAAAAAATCAAAAGATACAAAAACACAATTAATAGTAACTAATTATATAAATGATTTAATTAATTCACAAAACAATTATATTACTGACAAATTCGGAAACAAATATAAAATATTTTATAGAGATGAATATTATATATTATCAAAATACGAAAATGAAAATATTTCAAACGGCGATTTTAATAATATTATATCAGAGCTAAAAAATGAAAAAAGAAATATATATTCTATAAATAAATATTTGGAGTTAAATAAATTTGATAATTATCAACATATTAAATCATTCTTTTGTGAAAAATATAACGATTATAAAATTCAAAATTTATTTTCAACTATTACAGAATATGATTATGATTTTCATTTACATTTTATTGAAGAGATAATTGAATATTTTATTAATTTATCATTACGTATAAATACTGAATATGATCAATATCATGAATTATATATAAAAATGTTATATTTTTACAATAAATTCAATATAATTATATTTGCTAATAAATTAGATAAAGATTCATATTCATATTATGAAAAATATATTATTCAAACAAATGAAAAAACATATACAAGTTCTGATAGCGATTATTTAAAAGTTGATGATGATTTTAATTATAATAATTTAATTTCATCCGTAGAAGAAGAATATAAAAATACATCAAATGATAATTTACAATTTTATATTTATCATAAAGTAAAAAAGATTATTAACAAACAATTACAATCAATCATTACTAAGAAATCAAAAAAAATATATGACTATATATTGCCTGTTGGTCATATTTTTACTAAAAATATTAAAATATATAATCCAGAATATAAAAAATGGATTGTTAAAACAAATTATAATAAAATTGTGTCTAAATTTAAAGATAACAAACAAATTATTGGATATTTAGAAAAAGATAAAACTGGATTTGATATTTCTTTCAAAATAAGATTAAATAATAATACAATCAACAAAGATATTGATGGCGATAAAAGAAAAACTATTCACGGTTCAATATGTAATCATGTAGAAAAAGAATCATTAAACAATATATTAAAAATATTAAATATCAAATACGAAGGCAAACAAAGAAAAACAAATATATGTAATACAATTAAATTAGAATTAATTAAATTAGAATTACAAGAAAGAAAAAATCCTAAAAGTAATATAAGATATTTTTATTTCTATTGGGAATAAAAAAAATAAGAATTATATATTTGTAAAATTATTCTTCTTCTGCACTCATTGGTGGACTTTGGGTTAATTCATTTAATCTAAATATTATATCATATACTTCATCAAATGGTATATGTTCATTTTCTGAATATATAAATCCTTTTGATGTATATTTAATTGGGATATCATCAATAGTTAATAAATCTTTTACATCTTTTTTATTTGGATGTGTTTCAAATGCATGTTTAACTTTTTTTGTAAAACTTTTTAATTTAAACTGTTTTTTAATTTTTTCAATTAATTGATTGTTATATTTTTGATTTTGAATTGATTCTTTATTATACTCTTCAATATATTTATTAATCATTCTATC
>JACCDQ011121964.1_pt1 | contig 42568 bp, 40 predicted proteins | sample 7446031 | NCBI WGS metagenome assembly JACCDQ01 (sample SAMN15323442, study PRJNA562643) | freshwater metagenome | isolation source: river surface water | place: USA:Blue River Watershed | collected 2017-08-17 | reverse complement strand
ATCTCTTGGGCTGAAAGAAGAAGAGCAAAACTTAAATCTCAAAAAGCTTAATTATCATGGCAACATTACAACAATCTGCTTCAGGAAAAAAAGACGGAGATATCAGATATCTTACTCCTTTAAATATAGAAACTAACAAAACTAAAAAGTATTGTCGTTTCAAAAAATCAGGAATCAAATACATCGATTATAAAGATGCTGATTTCTTATTGAAGTTTGTTAATGAGCAAGGGAAAATTCTTCCTCGTCGTTTAACAGGTACTTCATTGAAATACCAAAGAAAAGTGTCTGTAGCTGTAAAAAGAGCGCGTCACTTAGCTTTAATGCCATATGTGGCTGATTTATTAAAATAATTAAAAATTAACAGTTGTTGGTTTTCTGAAATATGAAACCTAACTTCTCAAATAAAAGGACAACAACATGGAACTTATTTTAAAACAAGACGTACAGAACTTAGGATTTAAAGATGATGTAGTATCGGTAAAGCCTGGTTACGGTCGTAATTTTTTAATTCCTCAAGGTTTTGCTACTTTAGCAACTCCTTCTGCTAAAAAAGTTTTAGCTGAAAATCTAAAACAAAGAGCGCATAAAGAAGCTAAAGTGGTTGCAGATGCTCAGGCATTAGCAGAAGCTTTAAAAGCTATCGAAATTAAAATTGCTGCAAAAGCAGGTGGTGAAAAATTATTCGGTTCAGTTACAAATATTGATATCGCTGATGCTTTAGCAAAAGGAGGTCAAGTAATTGACAGAAAATTCATCACTAGTGGAATCGTAAAACGTACAGGTAAATATAATGCTAGCGTTCGTTTACACAGAGATGTTATCGTAGAATTAGCATACGAAATTGTTGCTGATAACGCATAATTCCGTACTACTTATACTTAAATCCCGATGAAAATCGGGATTTTTTTTTAATCTGAATTCTTGAACTGAATTTATTTCAGTTAATTTCAGATTCTTTTTTATAATTAATTTGCATCTTAATAACAAGATGCTGATACGAGCGTATCTAATTGACGCAGTAAATAAATTTTGCATAAATGAAATATACGAGATTAACAAAAGAACAATTAGAAGAATTAAATCAGGAATTCAGTACTTTTTTAGCTACTCAATCTATTGATAAAAAAGAATGGGATGCAATAAAAGCTGAAAAACCGGAAGTGGCTGAGCAGGAATTGGATGTTTTCTCTGATTTGATTTGGGAAGGAGTGCTTTCGAAAGCGGAATATTTAGAGCATTTTTCAAAAAATCACATTTTTTTATTCCATAGTTTTGATACCTATGTACAATCTATTGTGTTGAAATCATTGGCGCCTGAAGTTGATTTTTTAACTACTGAAGGATTGCAATGGCTTAGCGATAACATGTTTACGGAAAATATAGAAATGAGAGTTGGTAAAAAAGAGTTTACGGAAGAACGTAATGCCTCTCTTTTTACGTTAATTCAGCAGGGTGCTTTTTTGAGTGACGGTCAGTTATTCAATCAAATAAATTCGATTATAGCGTCGTAATTTCGATGTTTTTACTTTTAAATTGGTTATTTTAGTACGCGATTATAAATACTAAAATAGCCAATTTTTTTTCTATGGATGTTCAAGAAACGATTCTGAAATTAAGAGAAGAATTAAATCAACACAACTATAATTATTATGTTTTAGATCATCCGACCATTTCGGATTATGAATTTGATTTAAAATTAAAACAACTACAAGATTTAGAAAATACGCATCCTGAATATTTTGATGAAAACTCTCCTTCTCAACGGGTGGGCGGTACTATTACAAAGAATTTCCAAACAGTAGTGCATGAATACAGAATGTATTCTTTGGATAATTCCTATTCTAAAGAGGATTTGATTGATTGGGAAAAACGCATCCAAAAAGTGCTTGGGGATGTTGCTTTGGAATATACTTGTGAATTAAAATATGATGGTGCCTCCATCAGTATTACGTATGAAAACGGAAAGCTAAAACGTGCTGTTACGCGTGGAGATGGTTTTCAAGGGGATGATGTGACCAATAATATTAAAACTATACGCTCTATTCCTTTGATGTTAAAAGGAGATTTTCCAGATAGTTTTGATGTGAGAGGGGAGATTATTTTGCCTTTTGCCGGATTTGAAAAAATGAATCAGGAATTAATAGAAATAGGTGAAACTCCTTATTCCAATCCGAGAAATACGGCTTCAGGAAGTTTGAAATTGCAGGATAGTGCTGAAGTTGCCAAAAGGCCTTTGGATTGCTTGTTGTATTTTTTAATTGGGAGTAATTTACCTTTCGGTTCTCAATATGAAGGATTGGAAGTTGCAAGAAACTGGGGTTTTAAAGTGCCAAAGGAAGCTAAGTTGGCTCATAATTTAAATGAAGTTTTTCAATATATTGATTATTGGGATGCCCATCGACATCATTTGCCTTATGAAACGGATGGTGTGGTTATAAAAGTCAATTCGTTTCAACATCAAGAAGAATTGGGTTTTACAGCTAAGTCACCGCGTTGGGCCATTGCATATAAATTCAAATCGGAGCAGGTTTCCACTAAATTAAATTCTATTTCGTATCAGGTGGGAAGAACCGGGGCGATAACACCTGTGGCTAATTTAGAGCCGGTACAGTTGGCAGGAACTATTGTGAAACGAGCTTCTTTGCATAATGCAGATCAAATAGAGAAGTTAGATATTCGAGTAGGTGATACTGTTTTTGTAGAAAAAGGTGGTGAGATAATCCCTAAAATTATTGCGGTAGATTTGAGTAAGCGTCCTGAAAGTGCAGTAGCCACTCAATATATTACCCATTGTCCCGAATGTCACACGGAATTAGTTCGGAGTGAAGGGGAAGCGAATCATTATTGTCCTAATTTTTACGGCTGTCCACCACAGATTATCGGGAGGATTCAGCACTATATTTCGCGAAAAGCGATGGATATTGAAGGTTTGGGAGGAGAAACGGTGGCACTGCTCTATAATAACCATTTGGTACAAAATTATGCGGATTTGTATGAGCTCAAAGTAGAGCAAATTTTGCCCTTAGAACGAATGGCTCAAAAGTCGGCTGAAAATTTGGTGAATGGGGTGGCAAAGTCTAAAGATATTCCTTTTGAAAGGGTGTTGTATGCACTTGGTATTCGATTTGTAGGGGAAACTGTGGCAAAAAAATTAGCGAAACATTATAAAAATATTGATGCTTTAAGTCAGGCGACATTGATGGATTTGGTCTTGGTAGATGAAATCGGGGAAAAGATTGCGCAAAGTGTCGTTGAATTTTTTGAAAACCAAGAAAATAGAAGTATCATTGGTCGCTTGAAGAAGTATGGCGTTCAATTTGAGATTATAGAAAAAATAAATCCAAATGCTACAGATAAACTTTCGGGAAAAACTTTTGTGGTTTCAGGTGTTTTTTCAATATTTTCAAGGGATGATTTAAAAAAAGCAATCGAAGATAATGGAGGAAAGGTAGGGAGTTCTATCTCTGCTAAAACCGATTATGTGGTGGCTGGAGATAATATGGGGCCGGCGAAATTAGAGAAAGCAAGTAAATTGAATATTCCTATAATTACCGAAAATGAATTTATGGCTTTGATTAATTCTGAGAATTAAATCTGTAATTTTTTTGGGATAGTGTCTTTTTAAATAACTTAAGATTTGTTTATGGATGTACTACATAATAATAAGGCAATACGAAACATCAGTTTTGTTTATTTTGTGTTTACTTTGATCTTGGTTATCAGCGAAATTTTGTCTTATAAGCCTATGGTTTATTTTTTTAAACTTTCAATTATTCCTTTGTTATTGTTACTCTATTGTGTTTCTTCCAAAAAAAGAAATGCGATTTATATTGTGGCTTTATTATTTTCTTTTTTAGCCAATGTTTGTATGCTTGAACCTACTTTGGAACACATGCTTTATGGACAGATTGCGTATACGATTTATCGCTTTTTTTCAGTGGTTTTGGTATTTAAAATTATTAAAGAAACTAAGATTCTGTCTTTGCTCATTGCTTTTATTCCATTTTTTTCTTTGTTTTCGTATTTATTGGTTTTGATAGAAAAAAGACTTTTGGTTGTCATTTATCCTTCGGTGATAAATATTACTTTGATGGCGCTGTTGGGAGGTGTTTCTTTGGCCAGTTATATTTTTAATGATAATAAGAAAAACACTTTTTTTCTTATAAGTTCTATTTTGTTTACGGCTCAAATCTTTGTTTTAACTATTCAGAAACAATTTTTTTTAAACGCGGTTTTTCAGCCAATTACCGTTTTAATTTATGCTGTTTCACACTATGTTTTTTTTAGATTTGTTCTGGAAGATGAAAGTGAAAATTTAGTCTTGAGAGAGTTGTGAAAATCAATATAATTGGGTTGTTTTACTGTGAAGTAGTATCGGCTTTTTGTTGGTTTTAGGGGTTTTTGATGCTAAAATTATATGTTAAGAATATAACAAAAAGTTTCAAAAGATCGTTTTACTTTTTTAGATTTGCGATTTATAATGAGACTTTATTAATTAATTTTGTAAACAAGTAAAACAGTATGTTTTTAAATTATATAAAAGAGTTTTTTGTAAAAAGGAGATTAAAAATTAGCTTAGATAACGTAAAAAGTACAACACTTACAACTGTTGTAAAAACCGTAGGATTGCTGATAGATGAAAGTTATTTTTTAGAAAAAGAATCTTTAATAAAAGAATTGACGGCAAATGGAATTGCTGAAGAAAATATAAAAACACTAGTTTACAGAGATAAATTTAAAAAAAATGAGGTGTACGAACGGCCTACATTTGGACCAAAAGATCTCAATTGGAATGGCGGAATTGATAATGCAATAGTGAATGATTTTATCAATGAAAAATTTGATTTATTGATCAGTTATTATGATGTGGAAAAAGCTATTTTGCTGCTCATAACCAATAATTCTAAAGCACATTTTAAAGTTGGGTTTTCCTCTGTAGATAAGAGGCTGAATCATTTTATGATTAATACAAATGCTGAAAAACATAGTGTTTTTACCCATGAATTATTTAGATATTTAAAAATATTAAACAAAATATAATTTAACATGCAATCATTAATAGGTACTGGTGTTGCCCTTGTGACTCCTTTTAAAGAAGATTTTTCAATTGATATAGAAGCTTTAGTAAAAATTGTTAATTTTTCTATTGACGGTGGAGTTGAATATCTTGTAGTCTTGGGTACAACAGCAGAAAATGCAACGCTTTCGCATGATGAAAAAGAATTGGTAATTAAAACCATTATTGACGCAAATAAAGGTAGAGTTCCTTTGGTTTTGGGTGTTGGTGGAAATAATACGTTGAAAGTTGTAGAAGAACTAAAAACCAGAGATTTTGCAGCTTTTGAAGCAATTCTTTCCGTATCTCCATATTATAATAAACCTACCCAGGAAGGAATTTACCAGCATTATAAAGCGATTGCCGAGGCATCTCCGGTTCCGGTTATTTTATATAATGTTCCGGGAAGAACAGCCAGTAATATTTTGCCTAAAACGATTGTGCGTTTGGCTAATGATTTTGAAAATATTGTGGCTGTAAAAGAAGCAGCGGGAGATATGGCGCAGGCATTACAATTATTAAAAGATTGTCCGAAAGATTTCCTTGTTATTTCCGGTGATGACATGATTGCTTTGCCAATGGTTTTAGCAGGTGGATCGGGAGTGATTTCAGTAATCGCTCAAGGTTTTCCTAAGGAATTCTCAGAAATGATCCGTTTGGGATTGAACCGTAAAGTAGATGAAGCTTTCAAAATACAATATCTTCTGTCGGATTGTATTGATATGATTTTTGAGCAGGGGAATCCTGCCGGAATTAAACACGTATTCCAATCCTTAGGAATTGCAGAAAATACCGTTCGTTTGCCTTTGGTTAAAGTGGACGAATCATTGCAGGCAAGAATTGATGAATTTGTTGAAAGTGTTAATAAAATAAATGCTTAGAAGTCAGATTTTTTAGGCAAAGAAATATTTTGTAGTAGCTAAATTAATAACTAAATTTGCAACCGAAACTTCGGTATGATTTTTTATACGCCAATTGCGTCTGATTAAATCGGAATAAATTAAAAAATGAAAAAAATTATATCTCTTTTACTGTTTTTAGTCCTTTTTGTTTCGTGTAATGAATATCAAAAAGTCTTAAAAAACGAAGATGTTGCTGCAAAATATAATTTGGGAACAAAAATGTATGAAGGAGGTAAATATTCCAGAGCAATAAGACTTTTTGAACAAATCAGCACTTCCTACAGAGGGAAGCCACAAGCAGAGAAAATGTTTTATATGTTTTCACAGTCGTATTATAAAACCAATCAATATTATTTAGCGGGCTATCAATTTGAAAGTTTTGTTTCCAGTTATCCCAAAAGTGAAAAAGCAGAAGAAGCTGCATTTTTAGGAGCCAAAAGTTATTCGATGCTTTCACCTGTTTATAGTTTGGATCAAACAGATACAACAAAAGCCATTGATAAATTACAATCTTTTATTGATAAATACCCTAATTCTCAATATTTAGCGGAAGCCAATGAGTTAACTAGAAAATTATCAGAAAAAATAGAGAAAAAAGTTTACGAGAATGCCAAAGGATACCACACCATTTCTGATTATAAATCCGCATTGGTCGCTTTTGATAATTTTATAGGTGATTATCCAGGAACACCGTTCAAAGAAGATGCATTGTTTTACAGATATGATGCAGCGTATCAGTTGGCTATTAATAGTATTCCTTCAAAAATGGAAGAAAGATTAAATATTGCTAAAACAGCTTATACTAATTTGGTTAAATTCAATGCTGAGACCAAATATAAAAAGCAAGCTAACGAAATGTTAACTCGCATAGAAAAAGATTTACAAAAATTTACAAAATAAATAAAGTCATGGATTTAAAAAAGACGAATGCTCCAGTAAACACAATTACTTATAACAAAACAGTTATCGAGGAACCTACTGGGAATGTGTATGAAGCAATTACTATTATGGCTAAAAGAGCAAATCAAATCAATTCTGAAATTAAAAAGGAATTGACAGAGAAATTAGAAGAATTTGCTACTTATAATGACAGTCTTGAAGAGGTTTTTGAAAATAAAGAACAAATCGAGGTTTCTAAATTCTATGAAAAATTGCCTAAGCCACACGCTTTAGCAGTTCAAGAATGGTTAGATGGTAAAATCTACCATAGAGATTCAAACAAATAGTTCTATGTCAGTTTTAAACGGTAAGAAAATTTTACTAGGTGTTTCTGGTGGAATTGCTGCCTATAAAACAGCTACATTAGTACGACTTTTTATAAAAGCAGGTGCGCATGTCCAAGTGATAATGACACCTGCTTCTAAGGATTTTGTAACCCCGCTTACCTTATCTACCTTATCCAAAAATCCTGTACATTCTACTTTTTTCAATCTTGAAGAGGAAAATGAAAAATGGAATAACCATGTCGAATTGGGTCTATGGGCCGATTTGATGGTTATAGTTCCCGCAACAGCCAATACCTTGTCTAAAATGGCAAATGGTATTTGTGATAATCTTCTTGTGGCGACTTATCTGTCTGCCAAATGTCCGGTTTATTTTGCACCGGCAATGGATTTAGATATGTATATTCATCCATCGACTATTGCCAGTTTTAATGCTTTAAAACAATTTGGTAACACCATGATTCCTGCTGAAAGCGGAGAATTGGCCAGTGGCCTTTCTGGTGAAGGAAGAATGGCGGAACCTGAAAACATTATTTCATTTTTAGAAGCCGATTTAGAAAGTAAATTGCCGTTGAAAGAAAAAAAAATACTCATAACGGCAGGGCCAACGTATGAAGCCATAGATCCGGTACGTTTTATCGGGAATCATTCTACCGGTAAAATGGGGTTTGATATCGCAAAATGTGCTGCCGATTTAGGGGCATCTGTTGTTTTAGTAGCCGGACCCACAAGTTTAAAATTACAACATTCTTTGATAGAAGTTGTTAATGTAGTTTCGGCACAGGAAATGTATGATGCCTGTCATAAATATTATCCAATGGTGGATGTGGCTATTGCGGCGGCTGCAGTAGCCGATTATAAGCCTAAAAACGTCGCTTCTCAAAAAATAAAAAAATCCGCTGATGAGTTTACCATTGAACTCGAAAAGACAAAAGATATTTTATTATCATTGGGTAATAATAAGAAAAATCAGTTTTTAATAGGTTTTGCCTTAGAAACAGAGAATGAAATTGAAAATGCTAAGAGTAAAATTCAGAAAAAAAACTTAGATTTGATTGTTCTGAATTCACTGCAGGATAAAGGTGCTGGTTTTGGAAAAGACACCAATAAAATTACCTTTATAGATAAGCGTTTCAAGGTGGAACCCATGGAATTAAAATCGAAAGAAGCAGTGGCACAAGACATCATAAACAAAGTAATAGCCCATTTTCATGAATAAGATACTTGTCTTTTTATTACTATTCCCATTTGTGCTTATCCAGGCGCAACAATTAAATTGTACGGTAACGGTAAATGCTCAAAAGTTAAGTAACGCAAATCAACAGGTTTTTAAAACATTAGAAACTTCCTTGAGTGAATTTGTAAATAAAACAGATTGGACCAATAAGACCTATGCTGCAAACGAAAAGATAAATTGCTCGATGTATATCACCATCTTATCCAATAGTTCAGATCAGTTTACGGCAACCATTCAGGTACAATCTTCCAGACCAATTTATAATTCGTCCTATTCTTCTCCGGTATTGAATTTTAATGATAAGGATTTTAGTTTTAAATATATCGAATTCGAAAGTTTAAATTTCAATGCCAATGTATTTGAATCTAATTTAGTGTCGGTAATTTCATTTTATGCCTATGTAATTTTAGGAATGGATGACGATACTTTTGTACAGGAATCGGGGAATTCTAATTTTGAAATTGCCCAAAACATAGCTAATGTGGCACAACAAAGTGGTTATAAAGGTTGGAGCCAAATAGATGGGAATCAAAACCGATACTTTTTGATCAATGACATGCTTGCGCCCACTTTTTCAGAAGTGCGTAAAACGTTCTATGAATACCATTCTGGCTTAGATACAATGACTAAAGATGTAAAGGCATCCAAAGAAAAAATAAAAGCTTCGTTATTGAATTTAGGTAAACTAAATGCATCAAAGCCCAATGCTTTTTTAACCCGAATGTTTTTTGATGCCAAATCGGATGAAATTGTCTCCATTTTTTCGGGTGGTCCTTCAGTACAAATAGCCGATTTAGTTGAGAATTTGAATAAAATTTCTCCAATGAATTCCGGTAAATGGGAATTGTTAGTATATTAGCTTTTCTTTTTTTGAATTAATTCATATTCATTTTAGCTTAAAATTATAGTAGATGATAACTGCACTATCGATAAAAAACTATGCCTTAATAGAAAAATTATCTATTGATTTTTCAAATGGATTTTCAATTATTACAGGTGAAACAGGAGCAGGAAAATCAATCATTTTAGGTGCTTTGGGGTTGGTTTTAGGAAAAAGAGCCGACTTGACTTCGCTAAAAAACAAAGAAGAAAAATGTGTTATTGAAGCACATTTTGAAATTTCCAAATACAACTTATTGCCTTTTTTTGAAGCCAATGATTTAGATTATGAATCAGATACAATCATTCGCCGTGAAATTCTTCCTTCGGGAAAATCAAGGGCTTTTATCAATGACAGTCCGGTAAATCTTCAAGAACTTCAAGAATTGAGTTTGTTTTTGATTGATATTCATTCGCAACAACAAACCAGGGAACTTTCGGACGAGAATATTCAATTTGAAATTATCGATGCCATTGCCAATAACCAAGAGGTTATTCTGCTTTATCAAACCCTTTTAAAAAGCTATAAGTCGGATAAGTCCCAATTGAATGCTCTTTTGAAAAGGCAAGGAGAATCTACCAAAGAACAAGAATACAATACTTTTTTGTTGAACGAATTGGTTGCGGCCAAATTAAAATCGGGCGAACAAGCAGCATTGGAAGCCGATTATGAAAAACTGAATAATGTTGAGATTATAAAAGAATCGATTGACAAGTCGCTGGCTATTGCCAATGAAGAGCAGATTGGTGTGTATACTAATTTGAAGGAGATTAAGGTAGCTTTGCAAAAAATCGCTTCTTTTTCACCAGAATATGCTTCACTATTGGAAAGAGTAACAAGTCTGGCCATTGAATTTGATGATATAACGGATGATTTAAATCGTTATTCAGAAAAACTAATCAATGATCCGGAGCAATTAGAATTGATTAATCAAAAGTTACAATTGATTTATATTCTGCAAAAGAAACATCAGGTGGGCACTGTGGATGAATTACTCGACATCCAGACCCAGCTGGAAAATACCGTTTTAGAACTCGGCAATTTAGAAGAAGATATTACTGCGTTAACCAATGCAATTCAGCAAAAAGAAGAAGAACTAAATGGTTTGGCAGCAACTATTCACGAAAATAGAATACAATCAGTACCTGTTTTATCCAATAAGTTGATTACGATTTTAGAAACTTTAGGAATGCCAAACGTTCGTTTTGATATACAAGTAAATGAAAAGGATTCGTATTATGAAAACGGAAAAGACGAATTGCAGTTTTTGTTTTCGGCCAATAAAGGAACCGATTTCGGATTATTGAAAAAAGTGGCTTCCGGAGGGGAAATGTCCCGAATTATGCTGGCAGTCAAAGCGGTGTTGGCGGAATATTCCAAATTACCGACTTTAATTTTTGACGAAATTGATACGGGAGTTTCGGGAGAAATTGCCATAAAAATGGGTGAGATTATGAAAAACATGAGTGCCAAAATGCAAATATTTGCTATTACACATTTACCACAAATTGCTGCGAAAGGAACTACTCATTTTAAAGTTTCTAAAGCAACAATAGGAGAGGACACCCAATCCGAATTGAAATTGTTGTCAGAAGAGGAACGTATTGTTGAAATTGCCCAAATGCTGTCGGGAACCATTGTTTCAGATTCGGCCTTAAATCATGCAAAAGCCTTGTTGGACTAAAAAAATGACCTATATTTGCCAACTAAAATGATTGATTTTATGGTATAAAACCAATCGGAAATAGCCACGTTTTACATTATAAAAAATAATATTTTTCTAAATTATGATTATAGAACCAAGAATGAGAGGATTTATTTGCCTGACATCACAACCAAAAGGATGCGAGCAAAATGTTAAAAATCAAATCGAATACGTTAAATCAAAAGGAGCAATCAATGGGGCCAAAAAAGTATTGGTTATCGGTGCTTCAACAGGATTTGGTTTAGCTTCCAGAATTACCAGTGCATTTGGTTCAGATGCCGCTACAATCGGAGTGTTTTTTGAAAAAGAACCTGCTGAAGGAAAAACAGCTTCACCGGGTTGGTACAATTCTGCCGCTTTTGAAAAAGAAGCGCATAAAGCCGGTTTGTATGCAAAAAGTATCAACGGAGATGCATTCTCTAATGAAGTAAAACAACAAACCATTGATTTAATAAAAAAAGATTTAGGTCAGGTTGATTTGGTTATCTATAGTTTAGCTTCTCCGGTGCGTTTACATCCGGTTACGGGGGTGCTGCATCGCTCGGTTTTGAAACCAATCGGAAGTACTTTTACCAATAAAACCGTTGATTTCCATACCGGAAAAGTTTCTGATGTTTCTATCGAACCTTGTTCTGGTGATGATATTGAAAACACGGTAGCTGTAATGGGGGGTGAAGATTGGGCCATGTGGATAGATGCCTTAAAAGCAGAGAACTTATTGGCTCCCGGTGCAACAACAGTGGCTTATTCGTATATTGGACCATCATTGACAGAGGCGGTGTATAGAAAAGGAACCATCGGTCGTGCCAAAGATCATCTGGAAGCTACTGCTTTTTCTATTGCAGACAGCCTAGCCGATATTCAAGGAAAAGCGTATGTTTCTGTAAATAAAGCTTTGGTGACCCAAGCGAGTTCTGCAATTCCGGTAATTCCGTTGTACATTTCTTTATTGTACAAAATCATGAAAGAAGAAGGAATTCACGAAGGTTGTATCGAGCAGATTCAACGTTTATACCAACAACGCTTATATACAGGAGAAACGGTTCCTACAGATGAAAAAGGTAGAATCCGTATCGACGACTGGGAAATGCGTCCGGATGTACAAGCGAAAGTAGCTCAATTATGGGATCAAGCGGTTACTGAAAATCTTGCTGAAATTGGTGATTTAGAAGGCTACAGAAATGATTTCTACAACCTTTTTGGATTTGGATTTGAAGGCGTAGATTACAAAGCAGATACAGACGAAATGGTAGCTATCCCAAGTATCGGATAAAACAATTTCAAATGAATATTAAACACCTTACTTTATGCGGAATAAAGTAAGGTGTTTTTTTTGTTTATTGTTGTTAGGATTCCGAAAACATTAGCTGTGTTTTGGTATTAATTTGTAATAATAATTTTATATTTTAACGATACGGCAAATGGCAACGTACACAAAAGCAAACACTAAAAATAATTGGTGAATTTGCGGTGTATTTTTTACATAAAATGATAACTTAAAATGGATACCAAAGAACCATCCGCAACGAATGGTTTTTTTATGGATAAAGTATATCTTTGTTAAAATTTTTTCGTTAATATAATTAATACCACATTCAAGACTATGTTGTTTTCATTGATTATTCCTGTTTATAATCGTCCAGAGGAAGTAGAGGAACTTTTAGAAAGTTTAGCTCAATCAGATTATAATAAAGATTTTGAAATTGTAATTGTAGAAGATGGCTCATCATTAAAATGTGAAGAGGTGGTGCATAAATACGATAACAAATTGTCGATTTCCTACTACTACAAAGAAAATTCAGGACCTGGTGATTCCAGAAATTACGGAATGAAAAAAGCCAAGGGAGACTATTTCCTTATTTTTGATTCAGATTGTATTATTCCAAAGGAATATCTTAATGAAGTGGATAAGGCATTAAAAGCGCATTATGTTGATTGTTTTGGAGGTCCTGACAGAGCACTCAAGAGTTTTTCAAATATTCAAAAAGCCATCAATTTTGCTATGACGTCTTTTTTGACGACCGGTGGTATCAGAGGCGGTTCAGAAAAAATAGATAAATTTCAACCCAGAAGTTTCAATATGGGATTATCGCGTAAAGCGTTTGAAGCTTCCCATGGCTTTGGAAATATTCATCCGGGTGAAGATCCCGATTTATCGATTCGCTTGTGGGAATTAGGTTTTGAAACCCGGTTGTTCCCCAATGCCTATGTGTATCATAAAAGAAGAATTGATTGGGATAAATTTTCGGTTCAAGTCAATAAATTCGGGAAAGCCAGGCCTATTCTTAACAGTTGGTACCCTAAATACAATAAGCTTACTTTTTTCTTTCCTTCCTTTTTTATAGTAGGATTTGCACTGTCTTTAGTGTTGTTGATTTTTACCTATGACTTATTGCTTAAGTTATATTGTGTCTATTTCTTCATATTATTCTTGGTTTCTACCTATCAAAATAAGAGTATCAAAATAGGCTATCTGTCAGTAACTGCGGTTTGGAAACAGTTTTACGGGTATGGTACAGGTTTCATAGCATCATATGTGAAAGTGATCTTACTCAAACAAAAGCCACAAGAAGCATTTCCGGAATTATTTTTCAAAAAGTAATATGACTAAAACAATAGGGTTGACGGGCGGAATAGGCAGTGGAAAAACAACCATTGCCAATCATTTTTCATCCTTGGGAATACCGGTTTACATTGCCGATTTGGAAGCCCGAAAAATAATGCAGTCTCCTGAAATCATCAAAGCATTAAAACAAAGCTTTGGGAACATTATTTTTGAGGGTACTACATTAGTAAGAGAAAAACTCGCCGAAATTGTATTTAACAATCCTGAAAAGTTAAAACAATTGAATGCCATTGTTCATCCTGCCGTAAAAAAGCATTATAAAGAATGGCTTATAGATCATAAATCATTTCCTTTTATCATTTACGAATCGGCTATTTTATTCGAAAGCGGAAATTATACAGCATTTGATATTTTAATTACGGTTACAGCTCCTATTGAAGTCAGGATAGCAAGAGTTATTCAGCGGGATAAGCTTACCCGAGACCAGGTTTTAAAAAGAATCAATGCGCAATGGACAGACGAACAACGAATTGCAAAAAGTGATTATGTAATTGAAAATTCGACGATTGAAAAAACTAAAAAGAAAATCGAGGAAATTCTTAAAATTTTGAAGATTAAACAAAAGGATTCTTAAATGTTAATCTTTGGTTAATGGATTATCAATCATACTGTTAAAATGTTAATTTTGCTCTGATGAATAAATTATTTTTTAGATTACTGGTCGTGTTGATGAGTTTATCCTTGATTGGGATTATTCTGGTACAAGTGTATTGGTTTAATACTTCTTTCAAAAATAATGATGAACAATTTAAATACCATGTAAAACAGGTTATTGGTAATGTAGCCGATAAGCTTCAAAAACAGGAAGCCTATAGTTTTTATGATAAGTACAATCATTATAAAGACAGTACGGGTAAAATTCCACAAAAAAATGATTTATTAGAATTTTATTATGTTCAAAGAAATCCTAAAACCAATAATACTATCGTGTACTCGAACAGTATCATTGCTGAGGATTACAATATTTCGTCATCGTTCTTTGATAAAAAAATAGGGAATGAAAGATTTAAGAATTTTAATTCTAAGCGTGTAACCGAGGTTTATAATAATAATAGTGTTATTGATAAAACGACTTTGCAGCAAAGCTTAGTACCGGATATTAAGATTGAAAAGTCTGGAAATTTGGATGTTTTAGACAATGCGCAATTTGAAATATTTTTTAAAGATATTGCTTCGGTAATGCCTCTAGAGGAGCGTGTTTCAAAGGATGTTCTTAGAAAGTTGATTAAGAAAGAGTTAGAAGAATATGGTGTTAATACCAAATTTGAATTTGGTATCTATAGTAATGGTTTGGCTACTAAAATCAGATCGGATGAATTTAAATTTGATAAAGAAGCCACTTATTCGATACCCGTTTTTACGGATAACGAAGGGAATGAACGCTATAAACTGTTGGTTACATTTCCGCACAAGAAAAAATTTTTATTGTCAGAATTGGTTAGTATTACAATTCTTTCAATAATATTTACGTTAATTATCATAATTGCCTATTCAAGTGCCTTGAACCAATTGATTCGACAACGTCAAATATCTGAAATCAAAACAGATTTCATCAATAACATGACCCATGAGTTTAAAACGCCTATCGCTACGATTAATTTAGCATTAGATGCCATTAAAAATCCAAAAGTTATTGAAGACAAGGAGAAGATTTTCAAATATTTACAAATGATTCGTGACGAAAATAAACGAATGCATGCGCAAGTTGAAAATGTTTTAAGAATATCGAAATTAGAGAAAAAAGAACTGGATATAGAAAAAGAATCCAGTAATGTGGAAGAAGTTATAGATGATGCCATTGATCACGTAAATTTAATTTTAGAAGACAGACAAGGAAAAATTACGAGTCATTTTGATGCCAGCCGAAAAACGGTTTTAATCAATCAGGTTCATTTTACTAATGTGATTGTCAATATTTTAGAGAACGCAATCAAATATTCACCGGGAACTCCTGAAATTGAAATTTTTACTGAAAATGTTAAAGATATGATTCTTATAAAAGTAAAAGATTATGGTTTGGGAATGAGTAAAGTAGCTCAAAAAAGAGTGTTTGAGAAATTTTACAGAGAGCATACGGGAGATTTACATAACGTAAAAGGGCATGGTCTTGGATTAGCTTATGTAAAAAGAATTGTCGAAGACCATAATGGCCAAGTTTTTGTAGAGAGTGAAAAAGGAAAAGGAAGCACCTTCATTATAAAATTACCCCTAATAAATTAGATTATGGAAAATATAAATAAAAAAATACTTTTAGTAGAAGACGATTTGAATTTTGGAGCCGTCCTTAAAGATTATTTGACTTTAAATGATTTTGACGTTGTTTTGGCTAAAAATGGGATGGAAGGTTTTGAGAAATTCAAAAAAGACACCTATGATTTGTGCATTCTTGATGTCATGATGCCCTATAAAGACGGCTATACTCTGGCCAAGGAAATTCGTGAGAAAAATGCTGAAGTGCCAATTATCTTCTTAACAGCAAAATCAATGAAAGAAGATGTCTTAAAAGGCTATAAAGCGGGTGCAGACGATTATTTGAATAAGCCATTTGATTCAGAAGTATTGTTGATGAAAATCAAAGCCATAATTCAAAGAAAATCTACTGATGTTAAGACCGAACAAGTTCCGTTTGAATTCAATATCGGGAAATTTCATCTGAATTCTAAATTACGTTTTTTAACCTATAAAGATCAGGAACCGGTAAAGCTATCTCCTAAAGAGAATGAATTATTAAAAATGTTAATTCTTCACGAAAATGATTTAATGCCAAGAGAACTGGCATTGACTAAAATTTGGAGAGACGATAACTACTTTACATCGAGAAGTATGGACGTATACATCGCTAAATTAAGAAAATATCTTAAACAGGATGAAGATGTAGAAATTCTGAATATTCACGGAGAAGGATTCCGATTGGTCGTAAAAAACAAATCTATATAATTGCAAAAAGGCTCCGATTTCTCGGAGCCTTTTTTTTATGAATTATATTTGTTTAAAAAAACTAATCCCTTTTATTTAAAAGACTTTGTTTTAGGATTTAAATATCTTGTCTAAAAAATGCACCATATAACCGACTGTTGGTTCAAACCAAGGATGAAACAACCAAAAAGGATGCATTTTTACATCAAACTTGTGTACTTCATTATAAATTCCATATTCGTTCAACATACCAATCATTTCATTTTGTCCCGCAGTGAATCTGGAAAAGCCACTATTTAAAAACAATACAGGAGGAGATTTCTCATTTACCCAAAAAATAGAAGAAGCTTCTTTCCAAATAGCCGGTTTTTCAGTAAATGAACCTCCCAGCCATTCAATATCGGGAGAATTTGGCTTTCGTTCTAAGTTGAGAGAGTTTGGAGCCATAAAATCTAAAACACCATCAATATCTATTACAGCTTGAATCGCACTTGAGTATTCCATATTTCCCTGGTTTCCTTCAAATCGCTTCACACCGTTGGTCATTCCTGTTAAAGCGGCTAATTGTCCACCGGCTGAACAACCGCTAATGGCAATGTGATTCGGGTCAATTCCGTATTTGGCGGCATTGGCTCGCAACCAACGGATGGCTGATTTTATGTTGTATACTGCTTGAGGATATTTGGCTTCAAGCGAAAGTTGGTATTCAACTGCGACAGTTACATAACCGTTTGCTGCAATTTTCATAGCCATCGGTATTTGCAAAGATTTATCTCCCGATCGCCAGCCACCTCCATGTATCATTAGTAGGGCTGGATAGGTCCCTGTTTTTGTTGGTCTAAATAAATCCAAATGCAATTCCCTGTTTGTATTTATGGAATCATTTAAAACAGTGTAAACCAATTCTCTTTCTTCAATTACCCCCTTGGGAAGAATGGGTTTGGCGGGTTTTGCTTCTGGAAAATTTTTCCGGATATTCATAAACGTTTGATAGACTGTAAAAGAGGTATCTCTAGGGATGTTTTTTCCTTTATTGTTCATTTGTGCCTTTAGACTAAATGTAGTTATACAAATGAATGCGATTAGTAATATAATTTTTTTCATATTATTTTTTTAAACGGATAAGTAAGAAATCTTGTTTTATGATCTCGGGGACATTGATTATTTTAATCCTGTCCGTTCATTTTCTGAATGGTTCCATCGGCATTGTATTTTAATTCCCGTACTTTAATGTTTCGGAGATTGTTTTGCTTCGATTGTTTGGTATCATGGTAAAAAAGATACCATTTGTTGTCGACTTTTACGATAGAGTGATGGGTGGTCCAGCCGACAACTGGACTGAGGATTTCCCCTTCGAACACAAACGGCCCATAAGGGTTGTTACCCATGGCGTAGCATAATGTATGGCTGTTTCCGGTTGAATAGGACAGATAGTATTTCCCGTTGTACTGATGTACCCAAACACCTTCGAAAAAACGACGTTCGTGGTCTCCTGCCTTCAATGGGACTCCATTTTTATCGAGAATGACTACATCTTTGGGTTCTTCGGCATAGCCTAACATGTTTTTGCTCATTTTGGCAATTTTGGGACAAAGTGCCTTTTCATCCGCATCCGGTTCTTTCTCACATTCGATGAGTTTGTTGTCCCTGTATTTTTGTAATTGCCCTCCGCTGATACCTCCAAAATACATATAAAAAACGCCGTTTGTATCTCCAAAAACAGTCGGGTCAATACTGTAACTGCCTATGATTGGATTTTTTTCGGGGGTAAAAGGTCCTTCCGGGACTTTGCTTACCGCAACTCCAATTTTGAAAATATCATTCTTGTCCTTGGCAGGGAAGTACAAATAGTAGCGGTTGTTTTTATAGGCACAATCCGGTGCCCACAATTGTTTGCTGGCCCATGGAATAGCATTCAAATCAAGAACAACTCCATGATCTCTGGTTTTGCTATTGATTTTATCCATAGCATACACATGATAATCTTTCATGTCATAATGCCCTCCGTTTTTTCCGTCTTTAACTTCCGTTTGGATGTCATGAGAAGGATAGATGTAAATTTTTCCGTTGAAAACATGTGCAGAGGCATCTGCGGTGTACAAATCGTCAACTAAGTATCGGGGTGATTCTTGGGCGAATAGTACCGGATAGCCTATGCAAAGTACTATTGCGGTAAATAGTTTTTTTTTCATTTGATTTAAAAGGTTAAAAAATAGGTTTTATTGGTTTTTATTAGTTTCAAATATAGTTTAAAACTGACACATTTCAGAGTATTTAGTTTTGGGTTCTAAAAAATATTTAATCATAAATTACCCCCGTTTGCACAAACTAATTTGTATAAACAGGGGTAATTTGTGATTAAAAAATAAGAATTATAACGGTGTGTATTTTTTGTCTGCCAACCCAATTGATGAACTTTTAGTTCTTTGTGGTTTATTCAAAATTCAGCTGCAAGGCATAACAGTTTTTATCGTCTTTGGTGATACTGAACAGAATAGAGTCTTCCGAAAAATTTTCATGGATAATCACGGTGTCGTTTAGCGATAGTTCTTTCATGAAATTCATTTCGAAGCTTCGTATTTTTTGACTCAAAATCAAATCAGCGTCTACATGGTCCAGACACCATTCGAGATATCGTACATTGTTGACGTGATTCACGATGTCTAAATCTGATAGACACACTGTTTTTTCAAATAAATCCTCTTTCTCGGATTCGATATTGATTTTAGAAAAACCTTCCTGAGTGGCTCTCATGTCAGGATACAAATCAAAATGGTCGTAAGGCAAGGCCAAGGTTTCGGGACGGCGTTTTTCGGTATTGAAAACCGCCCAAAAAGTCTCGGAACCCACTATTTTTTTGCCGTTGACATACATTTCCAAAGCCCGCACCGAACGGGAATTTTCAAGGGAATTAATCCATGTTTTTACCGTCACCACATCCCGCCATTTGGGCAATGCACTCATTTCAACCCGCATGCGGCTCAATACCCAGGCTTGGTCGAATTCCTGCATATCGCTAAAACTGATGCCTCCAACTTCCGAATGGGAAGCGGCGGTGAGTTGCAGGATGTTGCACAAATCGGTATATTTTAAATAGCCATTGGGTAAGCATTGGGTAAAATTAATTTCCCAGTCTTTGCTATGGATGGAACTGAAGTTAGAAGCTATTGGCATGTAGTTATGAGTTATGATTTTTTTCCGTAATATAATCAATAATTTGATTTTTTGGGGCTAAATAATCAAACCACTTGGTGTTTTCATCCCGTTTGAACCAGGTGAGTTGCCGCTTGGCAAAACGCCGGGTATTTTTCTTGATTTCCTCAATGGCAAACTCAAGACTGAAATCACCGTTGAAATAACTGAATAATTCCCGATACCCAACGGTTTGTAGGGCGTTGCGTTCTTTGTAGGGATATAATTTTTCGGCTTCGGCCAATAATCCTTCCCGCATCATGATATCGACACGCTGGTTGATGCGGTCGTACATCACGGCTCTGTCTGCTTCCAGACCAATAAGTATAGGAGTGAAGGAACGACTGTGGGGTTTCTGGTTCAGAAAGGAAGAATAGGGTTTGCCGGATCCCAGGCAAACTTCGACAAAACGCATCATGCGTTGCGGATTGAGTAAGGTTTGCGGATTCTCGGCCGTTATCTTTTCAAAATAAGCTGGGTCTAAATTTTTAAGCTGTTCCTGCAAATAAATGATTCCTTGTGTTTCATACTCCTGGTTTACTTTTTCGCGGACGGAAGTATCTATTTCGGGGAAATCATCGAATCCTTTTAGAATCGCATTGACATACAATCCCGAACCGCCCACCAGAATGACATAATCATGGGTTAAAAACAATTTGTCTATTTTGGCCAGGGCTTCTTTCTCAAAATCTCCCACGGTATAGGGTTCAAAAATGGATTTGTTCTGGATAAAATGATGTGGGGCTGCGGCCAGTTCTTCCTGGCTGGGAACGGCCGTTCCTATGGACATTTCCTTGAAAAACTGTCGGCTGTCACAGGAAACGATTTCACATTGGTAGTGCTGGGCCAAAGCGATGCTCAATGCTGTTTTTCCAATAGCAGTAGGACCAACAATAGTAATAAGAAACTTTGGCATCCTTAGAATTTATGAATTTTAACGGTTTTACTTTTTCGAATGTGGTTCTGAATGATTTTTTTACTGTCGCGATTGTCCTGCATCGGTATGATGATATTTTTCAGGATTTCGATAGTGTTGATTTGATAGTTCAAATCATAAAAAGTATAGCCTTTATAGAGTCCGTTTTCTATCAAAACAGCACTTCGCTCGTTGACGGTTCTTCCTCGGTCGATAACCAGCATGTTTTGATTTTCAAAACTGTGTTGGCTTATAAATTCGGTTACCCTGGCATTGTATTCGGTACTTGAAACAGCCTGAATGCAAGCGCCGTCACATTCTTTTATTTTGAATTGAAAACATTCCTTTTGGGTTTCATACAATCCGGTATATTTCTGGCACAATTTGTATTGAGATGTAATCCGGAAAAGCATATTTTTTCCTTCCTGTAAAGAGGCAAAAGAGGTAATTTCTTTTTTTCTTCCATCGGCTTTTTGCAATTTGAGATTCAAATAGCCGTTTTTGTCCACTTCCTGATACAAAGCCCAAGGAAAAAGGCTTTTGCGTTGAGCCCGGTTGAGGATGGGTTTGTTTACTTTAATTCCTTCACTTTCTTTTAGCAAGGCAATCAGTTCGCTACCGGTTTCTTCATAAGTTACGGTGAAAACGGCGGCTTGTATTTTTTTACATTTGATAGAATTCCCCGTAAAATGCTGATTGATGCGTTTTTTGATGTTTCGGCTTTTGCCAATGTAAATCAGGTTGCCCGCTTCGTTATGGATGTAATACACGCCGGTTTTGGCAGGAAGACTATTGACGATGTCTAACAATTTGGGCGCAATTCCTTTTTCGACTTCGAGTTTGATATAATCCTGAAGGATTTTTTTCTCTACGTCTTTTTCCAGCAGCATTTTGAATAATTTCAAGGTTGCAAAGGCGTCACCACTGGCACGATGCCTGTCGGCGATTGGAATTCCGAGGGCGCGAACCAATTTGCCTAAGCTGTAGGATTCCTGTTGCGGAATTAGTTTTTTGGCCAATTCTACGGTGCAAATGGTTTTCGATTCAAAATCGTATCCCAGTCTTCGGAATTCGGTTCTAAGGATTCTGTAGTCAAAAGTCGCGTTATGCGCCACGATGATACAATCGGAAGTCATTTCGATAATGCGTTTGGCAATTTCGAAAAATTTTGGGGCACCGCGAAGCATGGCATTATTGATGCCGGTAAGCTTTACCACAAAAGGCTGGATTGGAATTTCGGGATTCACCAGACTGATGAATTGGTCCACCACTGCATGACCATCATATTTGTAAATGGCGATTTCGGTAATTCCTTCTTCGTTAAATTGCCCTCCCGTTGTTTCTATGTCTAGTATTGCGTACATTTTTAAATGTCAATTACAATAATCAATGTCAATAGCAATAAAAAATCTCAATTTCAACTTTTAATATTGTCATTGGGTTTTACCATTGTCATTGCTATTGATTCATTTTTTGTTGTTTATCATTTTTGAAGCAATTGCGATTAATTGTTCCACTTCTTCTAAAAGCCATTTTCTCTTATCATCCTCGCCTTCTTTGATATAATCCAGAATTTTTAACGAATTTCTTGATTCTTTTAATTCCTTAACAGAAAGAGAAACTTTAAATACAAAATCTTTATTTGTTATTGTACCTTGAGCTTCCCCGTAATTGAGTGCCGCGCTTCCGGAAGATCTAATCAATTGGTTTTTATAATAATCGAGTTCAAATGCTTTATCTAATTTTCTAACAAAGAAAATACTTTCACCAGCAAATCGAACTAATCTATCTTCTAAATTGTAAATTTTGTCAAAATTAGGTTCGTTTACTTCCATTTTATTTTTTATTTCAAAAATTGATATTATTTATTGTTCTTGAATTTTTATTGTTTTCATTGAATTTGAACATTACTATTGCCTTTTATCATTGCCATTGCCATTGATTTTTGTCATTGATAATTGCGATTTCCAAAGATACTACTTCCTATGCGAACTATAGTACTACCACACTCAATAGCCAGTTGGTAATCACCAGACATCCCCATAGAGATAATGTTCAGTTGGCAATTTTCGGTATTCAGAGGTTGCAGATGATCAAAAATTGATTTCAAATGGGTAAATTCTTTCTTGATTTGGGTTTGGTCATCCGTAAAAGTTGCCATTCCCATTAGCCCCAAGATGCGGATGTTTTTCATTTGGCGAAGTTCAGCCGAATTCAAAATAGCCTTAAGTTCTTCTTCATCCAGACCGAATTTAGTTTCTTCTTCGGCAATATGTATTTGAAGCAAACAATCGATCACCCGGTTGTTTTTTAAAGCCTGTTTGTTGATTTCCTGCAGTAATTTCAAACTGTCCACCCCGTGAATCAGGCTCACAAAAGGCGCCATAAATTTGACTTTATTCGTCTGGACATGGCCTATCATGTGCCATTGAATGTCTTTTGGCATTGCTTCCCATTTTTCTGCCATTTCCTGGATTTTATTTTCTCCAAAAATGCGTTGTCCCGCCTCATAGGCTTCCATCAAATCGGCAACGGGTTTAGTCTTGGAAACCGCCACAAGAGTGACATGTGGGGGTAAGCTTGATTTTATTTGAGTTAAATGTTGGGCTATTGACATGTTGAATGAATATAAATTTTAAAATGCTGTTTTGTAAACAGGCAGCATTTCCTAAGTTATGAATTATGAAATACAATCAGAAATTCTCCACTGTTAATTTTAAGAGAATTGTCTGGAGACTTTCTCCGCTTTTTTACCTGTGGCATAATCATAAAAACCTTCACCCGATTTTACGCCTAATTTTCCGGCACGAACCATATTGACCAATAGTGGGCAAGGGGCGTATTTCGGGTTTTTGAAACCGTCGTAAAGTACATCCATAATCGAAAGACAGACATCCAAACCGATAAAATCTGCCAATTGCAATGGCCCCATCGGATGCGCCATGCCGAGTTTCATCACGGTGTCTATCTCGGTCACTCCGGCTACTTTGGTGTACAAGGTTTCGATGGCTTCGTTAATCATAGGCATCAAAATTCTATTGGCTACAAAACCGGGATAATCATTTACAGTAACCGGAGTTTTACCTAATTTTTCAGCCAATTTCATGATGATTTGGGTTACCTCGTCGCTGGTGTTGTAGCCGCGAATGATTTCGACCAAAGGCATCATTGGCACCGGATTCATAAAATGCATTCCGATAACCCGTTCCGGATGTACGACGGCTGCCGCGATTTGGGTGATTGAAATCGAAGAGGTATTGGTGGCTAATATCGTATTATGCGAACAGATACGGCTTATTTCTTTAAAAATAGATAATTTCAAATCCACGTTTTCGGTGGCGGCTTCTATGACCAAATCGACTCCTACCAATCCGTCTTTCAAATCGGTGTAGGTGATGATATTGGTTATTGTTCGGGCAAAATTATCCTGGGTAATGGTTCCTTTGGCCATCATGCGCTGTAAATTGGCTGCGATGGTGTCCATGCCTTTATCCAAGGCTTTTTCGGAGACATCAATCAGTTTTACCACGAAACCACTTTGAGCAAAAACATGCGCGATTCCGTTCCCCATGGTTCCGGCTCCAATTACGGCTATTGTTTTCATAAATTGTGTAGGTTGTATAAAAGTTAGCCACGAATGCACAAATTAATTCGCGAATTCGTGGCTAAAATTAGTGTTGTTTGTTATTTCTTAAAACAATCAATAATTTGATAGGCTACTCTCAGCGCATCGGTGGCTTGTTCCAAGGTTACCACTGGAGTGGTGTCGTTATTGATGGCATCGGCAAAGGATTCCAATTCGTCCAGGATAGCATTATTTTGCTGAACGGATGGATTTGAAAAATAGATTTGTTTTTTTACGCCTTCGGCATTTTGTAAAATCATATCAAAATCTCCGGGCACTTCTGGAGCATCTTTCATTTTGACCACTTCGCATTTTTTTTCCAAAAAGTCCACCGAGATATAGGCGTCTTTTTGAAAAAAACGGGTCTTACGCATGTTTTTCAACGAAATGCGGCTTGCCGTTAAATTGGCCACACAACCATTTTCAAATTCGATGCGGGCATTGGCAATATCCGGTGTTTCACTGATTACCGATACCCCGCTGGCGTTGATGCTTTTTACTTTTGAATTGACCACACTCAAAATGGCGTCAATATCGTGTATCATCAAGTCTAATACCACAGGAACATCAGTACCACGCGGATTGAATTCGGCCAAACGATGGGTTTCAATAAACATCGGATTTTCAATCATGTTTTTGGTAGCGATAAAGGCAGGGTTAAAACGCTCTACATGTCCCACTTGTCCTTTGACGTTGTATTCTTTGGCCAAAGCGATAATTTCTTCGGCTTCTTCGACCGTATTCGAAATGGGTTTTTCTATAAAGATATGTTTGCCTGATTTGATGGCTACTTTGGCACATTTGTAATGGGACAGCGTAGGGGTTACAATGTCAATCACATCAACGGCGTGGATTAAAGTGGCTATTGTTGAGAACTGCTTGTATCCAAATTCTTTGGCTATTTTCTCGCCATTTTCTTGGTTTTCATCGTAAAATCCAACCAATTCGTATTTATCAGATTGTTGTAATAAACGTAAATGTATTTTACCAAGGTGCCCGGCACCTAATACTCCAATTTTCAGCATAATTAAGTAATTTGTACAAAAATAGAAATAAAATGATAAGTTTATTGGTCAACAAGGAACAATTATTTGGGTATTTTAAATTAAAATTGACGATTTGGAATTAGAAATTGTTTTCTATTTTTACCAAAAATAAAATAATATACATTGAAAGATACAGCCAAACATCAAGGACTTCGCAATCAACTAGTAAGTGTTTTACAAGCCAAGGGAATTACGGATGCAAATGTGTTAGCCGCTATCAGTAAAATCCCGAGGCACCTGTTTTTGAATTCCAGTTTTGAAGATTATGCCTATCAGGACAAGGCATTTCCTATTGGTGCGGGACAAACGATTTCACAACCATATACTGTCGCTTTTCAGTCCCAATTATTAGAAGTGCAAAAAGAGCACAAAATATTGGAAATCGGAACCGGTTCCGGCTACCAAACCGCAGTGTTATGTACTATGGGTGCCAAGGTGTATACCGTAGAACGCCAGAATGAATTGTTTAAGAAAACAGCCGTTTTGTTCCCGAAATTAGGCATTCGTCCCAAACATCTTTCTTTTGGGGATGGATACAAAGGTTTACCTAGTTACGCTCCTTTTGACAGCATTATCGTTACAGCCGGCGCTCCAATTATTCCCAAACCCCTGATGGCACAACTTAAAATCGGAGGGCGATTGGTGATTCCGTTGGGAGAAGACGTGCAAATCATGACGTTGTTGATTCGTAAAAATGAAACCCAATTCGAGAAACACGAGTTCGGAGAGTTTCGTTTTGTTCCTTTATTGGAAGATAAAAATTAAGGAGTTTTTAAGGGGCAAGCCTTTCATTTTGATTCTAAAAACAATCACAGATTACAGATTATCCAATTAATTTCAAATAGTCAAGAATCCTTTCTTTTTGAACTTGGATAACATATGCTGTAAAATCTTCTTTGTTAGTGCTTTCAAGAACTTCACGATACCATTTGGCATTCTCGGGATCTCTGTTGATATTGGCAATACAATAACCATTTTGTAATAAAACCCAATTCATAAACAACCGTGCGATGCAGCCGTTTTGTGTGGTAAAAGGCTGGATTTGGTGTAAATAACTGTGAATTTTGGCGGCTAAAATGACGGGATGTACGCTTTTTTTATGGGCTTCATACCAATGGAAAAAAGCATCCATATTCTTTTTTACGTTTGCATCAGGTCTCCATTGTCCCGCGGCCTCTGTCGGGATGCCTCTCAATAACAGCGTGTGAATTGCGAGCAGTTCCCGTTCGTTAATATCGCCGTTGATTTGCTTCAGATGTTTGATATGGGTTATGGCTTCCTGATGGTTAATCACCTCCAGGTGTTCCCGCATGGTTTTTCCGGCAATGGTGAGTCCCTGGTCGAGAACAGCACGCATTTCGTCAAATGTCAGGGTATTGCCTTCAATACGGTTGCTTTCGAAGTTGTAGTTTAGTTCTAACTTTTTATCTATCAGAAAGCTGTTGAAAGGCAGGGATTGTTTTAGCGTTGCTTTTAATTGGTCGATTTCGAGGAGTAGTTTCTCCAATTTGGAGGAGATGATTTTAGAAATGGCCTCTTTTCGGGAAAGGAGTTCGGCTTCGGCGACTTTTAAGGCTTTCAAAGCAAATTCTTCGTCCCCGATTTCCCAAATGATTTTTTCTTTTAGCCAGGCAATCATCAGCGTTTCGAGGTTGATTTCGAGTAAGGAGGCTAATTTTTGAATTTGATCCTTGGTGGGTTTACGGGTACCGCTTTCAAATTTACTGATTAAGGCCTGGTCAATATCCAACAACTGCGCCACTTCTCTCGTTTTGAGTCCTTTTTGTTCCCGGGCATTTTTGAGGAGTGTTTTCATGGTTGGATTATGGTTTGAATTGTCAAGACAAAATAAGTCATAAAATAAGTTCCAAAAAAATAGTGAGGTGGGTTTTATAAAAATTTCGCTTTCAATTCGGGTGTAGGCAGCATGCAGCTTTCTCTTTTGCCGTACCAGCGGTAGCGGTTTTTGGCAATATAATCGTATAAAGTATTACGTAAAGCGGCAGGAAATATGTTGAAAATACCAGCAAAGTAAAAAATACCGCCCAAGTTTTTCGCAATTTCCAAAGCGGCATCCGATTTGTAATAGTAGGCAATCCCAGGTTCATAGAGAATGATGCTGTCGATGTTTTGGGTGTCGATCCCGATGTGCTTGATAATCTCCTGTCCCAAATCGGATTGTAAAGCCACAAACCGGAACAGGTCTTTTTTATCGTGTTTGATGACTAATTGTACCGAAGCATTGCATAAATTGCAAACACCGTCGAACAGGATTATTTTTTTGTTTTTTGGTAAGTTTTGCATTTTTCTTTATGTTTCAGGTTTAATTGTCATTCCGACGAAGGAGGAAACTTAACAAGTAACTTCAATTTTTTCATTTAGTTGACGGAATATTTAACGGAGTTTGATTCGCCAATTCGCTATCGCTCGTGTCCTCGTTCCTCGCAATGACTTACTGCAAACTACTTCTTCACCGCTTCCACCAAGTCCAATTCATCCAGACTTACCTTAGAAGTGAACATACCGTAATTGACTGTTGCTTTGTTTTTTTCGATAGCGTCAATGCTTCCCACCGCTTTTCCGTCCAGCATGCGCACGCGATCACCTACTTTTAAAATAGGTTTTGGTTTTTCGATAACCGGTTTGAGTTTCTTTTCTTTTTTCTCTTTTCGAATTTCTTCTACCTGAACCGTAACTTCAGCAATAACTTCTTTTTTCTTTTCAATTATCGCTTTACTTTCTTTAGGAGTGGCTTTCTTGCGTTTCGAATTTTCGATTTCCACGATTTTCAAAAACTCGCCAATCAGTTCTTTTTTATTCTTATTGTTGAAATATTTCTCGGCAATATCCTCAATTTTCTGGCCAATATAAATCGTTTTTTGGTTGCTGTCATACAATTCCTGATAGCTCTCCAGTTTTTGCTTGATTTTGACATTGATGGTTTCCATTTTCTTGCCTTCTTCCCGCGCTCTGGTTTCTTCTTCTTTTAAGGTTTGAGAGGTTTTTTCCAGTTTAGAACGCTCTTTTTGCAGGTTGGCAATGGTTTTGTCAAAACGTACTTTTCCGACTTCAATTTTCTTTTTCGCCCGATTGATTAAGCTGAACGGGATTCCGTTTTTCAAAGCGACTTCAAAAGTAAACGAACTTCCGGCTTGTCCCAAAACCAATTTGTACATCGGTTCCAATGATTTTTCATCAAATAACATGTTGGCATTGGTGGCAAAAGGCAATTCGTTGGCCAGGATTTTCAAATTGGAGTAGTGGGTCGTAATGATACCAAAGGCTTCCCTATGGTAGAATTCTTCGAGGAAAATTTCAGCCAGCGCACCACCCAATTCAGGATCGGATCCGGTACCAAACTCATCAATTAAGAACATCGTTTTGCGATTGCACTTCTTTAAAAAGTAGTTCATGTTCTTGAGTCGGTAACTGTAAGTACTCAAATGGTTTTCAATGGATTGATTGTCTCCGATGTCAGTTAGTATCCGGTCAAAAAGAAAAGTTTCGGAACGTTCGTGAACCGGAATCAACATTCCCGATTGTAGCATCAATTGCAGTAAGCCAACGGTTTTCAGCGAGATGGTTTTTCCTCCCGCATTCGGCCCCGAGATGACGATAATTCTTTTTTCCTGTTGTAATTCTATGGTTTGCGGATAGGTAACTTCGTTTTTTTCTTTGTTGTTTAAATATAAAATCGGATGGAAAGCGTCTCTGAAATAAAGGCGTCGTTCTTCGGTGATATTTGGTAAAATTCCGTTGATGCGATTGGCGTATTTCGCCTTGGCGGCAATCACATCGATATCGCTTAGAAATTCTTGGTATTGTATGAGAACGGGTAAAAACGGTCGAATCGTATTGGATAACTGTTTCAGGATTCGGGTGATTTCCTCTTTTTCTTCGTATTCTAAATTGCTTAATTCCCGGGAATATTTCAAGGTTGTTTCGGGCTCGATGTAAGCGATGCTTCCTGTTTTGGAACTTCCCAGAATAGAGCCTCTCACTTTACGGCGGTACATGGCCAAAACGGCTAAAACACGACGGTTTTGCACGAAACTTTCCTTGATATCATCTAAATACCCCAGACTGTTATATTGGGTTAGGGCTACGCCAAAACTTTGATTGACCTTACCGCGAACCAAATTCATGTCCCGACGGATGTTTTGTAAATCAGGGGAGGCGTTGTCTTTGATTTCGCCGTATTTGTCTACAATCGCATCTATTGCCGTGATGATTTCTTTGGTATAGGTGACCTGTGCGGCACGGGTATACAGGTTAGGGTAGTAGTCTTCAAATTTTTTTAAAAATTGTGATAGAAAATTTGCGGTGGAAGATACCGTGGCAATTTTTCTAAAACTGCCCACCTCCAGAAAACTGTCTTCAATGGCCAGAAATTTTATTTCGTTGGTGATGGCATCAAAACCGTGATTCGGAATCGCATTGTTATTATCAAAAGAAGAAACATATTCTGAAGTTTGTAATAAGGCTTGCATTAAGCTTTCCTTGTCTCTGAAAGGGGTGATTTCGAATGCTTTTTGCTTGCCGATATCGGTGTTACAAATGGCCGAAATGGTTTCTAAAACGGTTGGAAATTGAAGGTCTTGTAATGTTTTTTCGGTGATGGATATCATTGTATTAACTAAGTTGTAAAGCTTCAAAGTTACAAAGTTTCGAAATGAAATGCATTAATTTGTTGGGGACTTTGCTAAAAACTTTACGTACTTTGCCCTAAAATTTTTTCGATGCAAATAAACCTAACTACTGACTGGCAACTCCTTTTATCCGAAGAACTTCAGAAACCGTATTTCAATGATTTGTTGCAATGGGTAGAAAAGGAATATCAGGAACACATTTGTTATCCGCCTAAAGATTTGATTTTTGCCGCTTTCAATTATTGCAGTTTCAAAGACGTGAAAGTCGTTATTATCGGTCAGGATCCCTATCATGGCGAAGGAGAGGCCAATGGCTTGTGTTTTTCGGTCAATGACGGGGTGAGAATTCCGCCTTCTTTACGCAATATTTTTCGGGAAATGAATGATGATTTGGATTCGATTTTTTTTCCTACTAGTGGTAATTTAGAGCATTGGGCCAGACAAGGGGTTTTATTGTTGAATGCATCGCTTACGGTTAGGAAAGACAAACCCAACAGTCACAAGCATTTGAAATGGAATTTGTTTACCGATGCAGTGATTCAAAAAATTTCGGATGAAAAAGAACATGTGGTGTTTTTACTTTGGGGCGCATTTGCACAGAAAAAAGGAAGTAAAATTGATAGAAGCAAGCATTTGGTTTTAGAATCGGGACATCCATCGCCAATGAGTGCTAATCAAGGGAAATGGTTTGGAAACAGGCATTTCAGCCAGACGAATCACTATTTGAGAGAACACCAAATAGCGGAAATTGATTGGGAATTTAAACCGTAATTTGGGTAAGGTCATTTACAGCAGATTCGCAAATTAATAACACCTAAACCATGTTTTATAATTTGCTAATTTGCGGGGTTTATTTTTTATTTCTTGATAATTTCCTCTAAAGTTGCTTTTCCTTCTTCGTTGCTGATTTTTAGGATAATTTCCTGGCCTTTTAAGGTTTTACCTTCAATAACATATAGTTTGGCTTTGTGAAATTCAGTGTTGCTTTTGTCAAAGTCAACGTCACCAAATTCTAGGGTATTTTTTATATCAACCGTATCAATCCAAGGCTCAGCCAATACTTGAGAGGCTTTTTCAGAATAATAAAAAGGTTTATTGCGAAGATCATTCAGTACTCTGGCATTGGGAAAATAATTACAACGGGTGTCTTTTCCACTAAAAACAAGGGCAACAAAGAAACAACCTAATATCAATCCTACCAGATAGTAGGCAAAACGATGTACAAACTTCATGAAGTAATTTTTTCGGCAAAGGTAACGGAAAGTTTACTTAAAACACAATTAAATTGATGTCGTTACTTGGTAAATCAAACCAGTCGCCTATGATTTTGTTGGTCAGGATGCCATGATAGGAATACACCCCGTTTTTTAGTCCTCTATCGCAACGAATTGCACTTTCAATACCACCGTCTTCGGCAATTTGCATCAGGTAAGGGGAAATGATGTTGCTGATGGCGAGTGATGCTGTTTTAGGATAGCGTGAAGGAATGTTAGGAACGCAATAATGCAATACATTGTTTTTGATGAAAGTAGGTCTTTCGTGTGAAGTTACTTCCGAAGTTTCGAAACAACCGCCGGTATCAATACTCACATCTACAATTACGGCACCTTTTTTCATGTGTTCAACCATGGTTTCCGTCACTACAATTGGGCAGCGTTCTATGCCTCGCATGGCACCAATGGCGACATCACAACGACGGAGCGCTTTCATTATGGATTTGGGTTGTATCGTTGAAGTGAAGATGCGTTGTCTTAGATTGTTTTGCAGTCGACGCAGTTTGGTAATCGAATTATCAAATACTTTTACGTTAGCTCCCAAACCGATTGCGGTTTTGGCAGCAAATTCGCCAACAGTTCCTGCCCCTAGAATAACTACTTCAGTAGGGGGGACACCGGTAATATTTCCGAAAAGCAATCCTTTTCCGAAATCATTGGTAATCATCAATTCAGCGGCGACTAATATAGAAGCAGTTCCGGCAATTTCACTCGATGAACGTACGGCCGGATAAGTTCCGTCTTCGTCTTTGATATATTCAAAAGCTAGGGCAGTAATTTTCTTTTTGCTTAAGGCTTCAAAATAAGATTTTTGTTTGGTTTTCAGTTGGATGGACGAAATCAGAATTGTCTGAGGGTTCATCATTTCAATCTCAGCAACAGTCGGGGCTCCAACTTTTAAAATCATCGGACAGCCAAAAACTTTTCGGGTGTCATTGGTGATTTCGGCACCGGCATCGCTGTATTCTTTGTCGGAATAATTTGAACTTTCGCCGGCTCCGGCTTCTATCATTACACGATGTCCTTGAAAAGTGAGTGCGTTTACCGCATCGGGAGTGAGGCAAATGCGGCGTTCTTGATAACTGGTTTCGTTAGGGATACCAATAAAAAGCTCACTTTTTTTTCTTTTTACCTCTAGTTTTTCTTCTTGAGGCAAAAGCTGTTGTCTTGTAAATGGAGTAAATAATATTGACATTGTTGTTTCGATAATAAGAAGTAAAAATACGCAAAAAGTTTAAAAAATCACGATTTGTTCCCTTAGAAATAACATCTTCTAAACAATTTAAAATCAATCAATCTTGCACGGTAAACTATTTTACAGGCTATTCTGTGCTATAAAATCTTTAAAGCTACTTTTAAACTGGAGAAAAAGCAGGCTGCCGGCATTGGTTTTGGAAATATAAAAGGTCGTTTTTAATTTAAATTCAAAGTGCGTTTTCCGTCTTCCAGCGTTTTGATTGAGATCACCGAATGCGCTTCGGGAATCAAATTGGGGATTTTTTCGGCCCATTCGATAAAGCACCAATTTCCGGAATACAGGTAATCATCGACACCCATATCCAAAGCTTCTGTTTCGTTTTTGATTCGGTAAAAATCAAAATGGTAAACGGTCTGATGGTTATTCGTTTGGTATTCATTAACTAATGAAAAGGTTGGGCTGCTGGTCGCGTCAGAAATACCCAAAGTTTTACACAATTGTTTGATTAGAGTGGTTTTTCCTGCGCCCATTTCCCCATTAAAAAGAATGACTTTATGGGGCTTCTCGGCTATGATTTTTTGAGCTATTGCTTCGATTTCGTCTAATGAAAAAGTGATTTCCATGTTTTCTTAGTTCTTGATATTGTAGTTTTTAAGACCTAGTCCTTAGAGATAAAACTAAGAACCAGGTACTAAGTACTAATTTTTTACTTCGGGTTAAAAATCAATAACGGGATGATCATCTCTTCGAGCGAAATTCCGCCATGCTGATACGTATTTTTATAATAACTTACATAATGGTTGTAATTGTTTACATAAGCCAAAAACAAGTCATTTTTTGCAAAAATATAAGAACTGCTCATATTTATGGCAGGCAATCCAATTTTTTTAGGGTCTTTTACCGCATACACTTCTTTGTAATTGTAAGTGAGGCTGCGCCCCGTTTTATAACGTAAATTCAAACTCGTGTCTTTGTCCCCGATTACTTTAGATGGGTTTTTGACATTTATCGTACCGTGATCTGTCGTCAAAATTAGTTTGAACCCCAGCAATTGCGCCTGTTGAATGATTTCGAGCAAAGGCGAATTGGTAAACCAGCTCAGGGTCAGCGAGCGATAGGCTTTGTCATCGGAGGCGAGTTCTTTCACCACGTCCATTTCGGTTTTAGCATGCGAGAGCATATCGACAAAATTATACACAATGGTCACGAGGTCATTGTTTTTGAAAGCCTTAAAGTTTTCAACCAGTTTTTTTCCCCCGGCCATATTGGTGATTTTGAAATAATCCTCTTTGATGTTCAAGCCCAAACGCTTGAGTTGGGCCGTTAAAAATTCGGCTTCAAACAAATTTTTTCCGCCTTCTTCGGGATCGTTTTTCCAGTATTGCGGAAACTGTTTTTCCATGTCCAACGGAGTCAGTCCCGAGAAAATCGCGTTTCTTGCATATTGTGTGGCGGTAGGCAAAATAGAGTAGTACGGAATTTCTTTTTCCAGTTTGTAATATTTACCTACTACATTTTCAAACGACTTCCATTGGTCGTAACGTAAATTATCGATTACTATAAAGAGTACCGGTTTGTCTTTTTTTATGATTTCGGGAACTACCAATTCTTTGAATAAGGTATGCGATAGTATGGGTTTATGGGGTTTGGGAGCACCTGACCCGTCGCGGCGGGGAACGGGCGGAACAAACCAGTCTTCATAATGGCGTTCAATGAATTTTCCAAATTGTGAATTGGCTTCTGTTTTTTGTGATTCCAGAATCTCAATCATGCTTTGGTCGTTGATGTTTTCCAGTTGCAGCTCCCAAAAAATCAGTTTTTTGTACAATTCAATCCAATCTTCAAAGGAGTTGACCATCGCCATTTCCATGGTAATTTTTCGAAATTCCTTTTGATAATCCAGCGTCGTTTTCTCCGAAACCAATCGCGAATGATCCAGGTTTTTTTTTAAACTCAACAAAATCTGGTTCGGGTTCACTGGTTTAATCAAATAATCGGCAATTTTGGAACCAATGGCTTCCTCCATGATATATTCTTCCTCACTTTTGGTAATCATAATCATCGGAATAGCCGATTTTTTCTCCTTCATTTCCGAAAGAGTTTCCAGTCCGCTCATGCCGGGCATGTTCTCGTCCAGAAAAACAATATCGAAATTCTCGTTTTCAAAAATATCAATCGCATCCCGGCCGTTGTTGCAGGTCGTTACGCTGTAATTTTTTTTCTCCAAAAACAGTATATGCGGTTTTAGATAATCAATCTCATCATCAACCCAAAGTATTTTTATTTTGTCCATATCCTCAAAGTATTCAAAAGTGAGTAATCAAAGTGCCAATTTACATTTTTTTGTTTCGGAAGAATGCTAATGTTATGATAAAATTGCGGATTCATTTATTCATGTAGGATGTTTTTTTTACAGGCATTAATTTGGATGTTTTTGGTGTGTAATAAGAAAATAAGTTGATTTAGTGTGGGTTAAAAAAAATAATTATTATTGTTTAAAATAAAAATGGGTTGGAATTAAAAAATAAGTATTATCTTAATGTTTTTAATTAAAGTGTTAAAAATGAAGGTTTAAACATTTTAAATATTTAGATTATGAATGGGAAACTCAGTAGCAGATTCATTTATACAGGTTTTTTTATAGCTGTGATAATACTTCTTCTTTTAAGTCTGTTTTCATATCAGTCACTTCAAAAAAGTAACGAAAAAGAGCAATGGGTGAGACATACCTATGTGGTATTACAAACCAGTAAAAAGATTTTATTGGCAGTTAAAGATGCTGAAAATTATCATCGGGCATATATGCTTACAGGGAATCAAAATTTTTTAGATTCTATTGCTAAAGTAGTTGTTAAAAAGGATGGTTTGTTTAATAAAATTGAGCTTCTTGTTGCAGATAATTCCCATCAGAAAAGTAGAATAGATACACTAAGAAGATTAGTGGAAAAAAAATATTTATTTATTTACTCTAATTTGTCTTTAAGATCAAAGGAAGGCTATGACGAAGCTGTTGAAGTGATGAAAAAAGGGGAAGGCAAAAGAATAATGGATCAGATTATTGTCGTTTTTGAACATTTGGAAAATGAAGAAAACAGATTATTGGAAATCCGTAAAATAGAAACCCAAGCATCTGTTTTTACTGCCAAAATGATTCTGTTTATCGGAACTTTTTCAAGTCTAACTATACTTGTTGTTATTTTTTATGTACTTCAAAAGGAAATTAAGAAAAGAAAAAAAAATGAAGAACAACTGTTTATTCAGAACGAATGGTTCACACAAACCTTGATGAGCTTAGGGGATGGTGTTATAACTACAGATACTGATGGAATAATAACAATGATCAATAAAGCAGCTTGTAATATAACCGGATGGATTAAAGAAGAAGCGATAGGAAAGCATATTGATTTTGTTTTTTTAATTACAAATGAAATATCCGGAGAACAGGTTAAAAATCCTGTTAGAGAAGCTATTAAGAACAATAAGATAGTTTTTTTAGAACACAATACACTTTTACAAACGAAAAATGGGGATAAGATATATATAGATGATAGTGGTGCTCCCATACACGATAGATCCAATGCAGTTGTAGGTGGGGTACTAATTTTTCGTGATGTAACCGAGAAGAAAAAAACACAACAGGAGAGGGATTTATTTTATACGAAATCAATTGATATGATTGGTATTGCCGGAAAGGATGGTTTTTTTAAAAGTGTAAATCCTGCATTCGAAAAAACGTTGGGCTATACTGAAACTGAATTTCTTTCGAAAGGATTTATTGAATTTATTCATCCTGAAGATGTTGATAAAACTTTCAAAGAGGTTGAAAAGTTATCTGTGGGGGAACCTACTATTAATTTTATAAACCGATACAAGTGCAAAGATGGAAATTATAAATCAATCGAATGGAATGTTACTCCGGTTGGAGATATTTGGTACGCAATTGCCCGGGACACTACAGCGCGTCTGGAAGCGGAAGAAGAGATTAAAGCTTCTCGACAAAAATTCTATCAGATTTTAGAATCCAATCCGGCAGCCATTGTCATTACGGATATAAAAAATAGAAATTTCAAATATGTCAATGATGCTTTTTGTACCATGTCAGGATTTGATAAAGAAATGGTTATAGGGAAAAACGCTTTGGAACTTAAAACATTAAGTGCAGAAGAGTTAAAAAGAATTAAGAAACAAACTCTTGACGCCGGTGGTCAGGAAAAAAATTTAGAATCAAAATTCAGAAGGTGTAACGGAGAAATTATAGATGTTCTTTTTTCAGTTGAAAGTATTGAGATAGATGGAGAAATGTGCTTTTTAGGCTCATTTATGGATATTACTGAAAGAAAAAAAGCGGAAGCAGAAATCAAAAATCTGAATCAAACTTTAGAAAAAAGAGTGGAAAAAAGAACCGCCGAATTACAAAACCAGAAGAAATTTACAGATGATATTTTAAATAAAATACCAACAGAAATTGCAGTTTATGATCATAACCAAAAATATTTATATGTAAATCCCAAAGGTATAGAAAGCGAAGAAATCAGGGATTGGATTATTGGTAAAACAGATTTTGATTATTGTAAGTTAAAAGGGATAGATGAGACAATAGCTAAAAAAAGAAGTGAATCCTTTGAGAAAGTAAAAGAAAATGAATCCGTTGAATGGATAGATGAATTAAAGACGGATGATGGAGAAGTAAAATACATGCTTCGAATTTTGCATCCATTGGAAGGGAATGATAAATATATTTTAACTGGCTATGATATTACGGATATTAAGAAAGCTGAATTTGAAAAACAACAGTATATAGCCGATCTGGAACAAATGATGTTCATAACGTCACATAAAGTTCGGCATTCTATAACTCAGATTATTGGGATTTCGATGTTAATTGATGAAAAACAATCAAAGACCGAATCAGAAGAACTGATAGGTTATATAAAAGTACCCATTGCAGACTTAGATCTTTTTACAAGAGAGTTAACAATGTTTATTTACGATATAAAGAATAGAAATGGGCAATAGGATACCTGTTTTCTTGTTTTATATGTAGAATAATATCTTATGATTCATAAAACCCAGCCTCGTTTAAGAACTCTTTTAAACGAGGTTTTTTAATGTGAAAAGAATCTTTAAGATTCTTGCCAATGAAAGAAAAAGTGGCTATTTTTTCTTGTTTCCATTTTTTTTAGTCTTAATTTTTAATAAAAAGCAAAGTTTTTTTTGGTAAACTTAAGAATTATGGTAAATTCGAATTTTAAATGTAAAATTGACAATTAACGTATTGGTACATGGAAAGAATAATAGCGACCTATCTCATAGAAACCCCTTATAGCGTAGAACAGGCTGCCGCTGTATTGGCAGGGGAACAGTCAAGTGGTACTTTTGTGGCGGTACCGGGCGAAACCGATGAATTGAAGACGCGTTTTGCGGCCCGTGTAGAGCATATCGAACTGCTTGATGAAGTGAGCAAACCCAGTATGCCCGGCGAAATTATAGAAAACAAGATATACAAAAGAGCCAAAGTGACCGTTTCCTGGTCCATTGAAAACTTTGGGTATAATATCCCGACATTAATCTCCACCTTGCAAGGAAATTTATACGAGTTGCGTCAGTTTACAGGACTTAAATTGGATGATTTTGAATTGCCGGCTTCTTATGGTGATTATTTCAAAGGACCCAAATTTGGAATGAAAGGCACTAAATCCCTTGCCGGTGTAGGACCAGAGCGCCCGATGATTGGAACAATTATTAAACCGAGTGTGGGTCTGACTCCCGAGTATACGGCCAATCTGGTAAAAACTTTGGCGAAAGCCGGAATCGATTTTGTGAAAGATGATGAGTTGTTGGCTTCTTCGGGGAATTCACCTTTTGCTGTTCGGGTAGAACAGATTATGCGGGTGATTAATGATTTTGCCGATCAAACAGGTAAAAAAATCATGTATGCGTTCAACATCACGGGTGATTTAGAAACCATGAAAACCAATTATGAAACGGTGGTCAAAGCTGGTGGAACCTGTGCGATGATGAGCATTAACAGTGTCGGCTGGGCAGGGGTAAAACAGGTGTGTGACTGGGGCGAGTTATCCATTCACGGACACCGAAATGGTTGGGGAATGTTGAACAGGCATCCGTTATTGGGAATTAATTTTCCGGCTTATAATAAAATATGGCGATTGGCAGGAGTAGACCAAATGCATGTCAATGGTATTAAAAATAAATTTTGGGAATCGGATGATGCGGTGGTACGCTCCATCGAATCCTGTCACACGCCGTTTTTACATAACGAATCGGTAATTCCCGTGGTTTCTTCGGGACAATGGGGGGGACAGGCTTTTGAAACCTATGAAAGAACCCATACTACCGATTTGCTGTACATGGCAGGAGGCGGTATTATGGCGCATCCTTCGGGTCCGGCAGGTGGCGTTCGGGCCTTACATCAGGCATGGAATGCGGCTGTGGAAGGTTTATCGCTGGAACAGGCGGCCTCACAATACAAAGAGTTTGGAGAATCGGTGGTGAAATTTGGAAATCAATAATGCAAACGACAAAAGAAATACTACTCGCTTACTATGGCGATGATTTTACCGGTTCTACCGACGCACTGGAGTTTTTGAGCCGGTCGGGAGCCAAAACAGTCCTTTTTCTGGAGCATCCCACACCGGAACTGCTGAGTCAATTCGGTGATTTGGATGCCATTGGTGTGGCGGGAATGACCCGTGCGATGGTACCGGATGACATGGCTGAAGAATTGGATAAGGCTTTCGAATCCTTACAAAAATTACAACCGCGCCACGTACATTATAAAGTGTGTTCCACTTTCGATTCTTCTCCGGAAATAGGCAATATTGGTACCGCTATTGCATGTGGCGTGCAGGCTTTTCAAAATGACTATACACCAATTCTGGTAGCTGCTCCCAATCTGGGGCGTTATGCTGCGTTCGGAAATTTATATGCCCGAATGGGAATTGGCAGTCAAGGGGCGATTTATCGTTTAGACCGCCATCCCTCTATGAGTAAGCATCCCATTACGCCGGCAGATGAAAGTGATTTGCGTTTGCATTTATCCAGACAGACTAATCAACTGATGGGTTTGATTGATTTGGTTGATTTGGGTAAAAATACCACTGAAATCAAAGAAAAACTGACGAATACTATCGCATCCGGAAATACCATTGTCTTTTTTGATGTGATGTACGAAAATCAGATGGGAACCATCGGAGAAGTTATAGATAGCACAGTAGAGGAAAACAAAACCTTATTTTCTGTGGGTTCTTCGGGAATAGAAAAAGCCTTGGGCGATTTTTGGGCACAAAAAGGGAAATTACAACAACGCACTGATTGGGAAACCTTATCCGAATGCCAACCGATGTTGGTGTTGTCTGGAAGTGTATCGCCTGTTACCGCTTCACAGATTACTTGGGCGGTGGCCAATGGATTCGAAGCCATAGCCGTTGCGGTGGAAGCATTAGAAAATGAAATAACCGAGTCAAGATTAATTGCTGAGTATCAGCAAAAAATTGCCGGTTATTTGAAAGAAGGTAAAAGTGTCATTTTGCATACGTCTAAAGGGCCTGAAGACCCGAGAGTGCAGGAAACCAAAACTTTTTTTGAACAAAAAGGCTGGGACGAACAAATGATTCGCTCCCAAACGGCCAAACGATTCGGGAAGATTTTAGGACAATCGGCCAGAGGTGCTCTGGAGCAAGTGCCGGTCAAAAGACTGGTGATTGCCGGAGGGGATACTTCGAGTTATGTTGCCCGGGAATTAGGAATTAAAGCCGTTGAAATGATTGCTCCCGTTTTTACTGGAGCTCCCATGTGTCTTGCTTTTGCCCCGAATTCTCCGGTGAATCAGATTGAAGTCAATCTGAAAGGCGGCCAGGTAGGGGATGAAACCTATTTTGGGGCGTTGCAAAAAGGAAGAATTACCATTTAGTTATTATAAAAATCAAATTATAAAGAAATAAAAAATGAAAAAGAAATTAGCATTTATACACACTTCGGCGACTTTAGTACCCGTATTCCAGGAATTGGCCGACCAATATCTTGCAGATAAAGACCTGACTATTTTTAACATTGTTGATGACAGTTTGATCAAAAATACTATTGAGCGTGGTGCTTTGACCCAAGATACTTCTAAAAGGGTAGTGAATTATGTGAGATCGGCCGTTTCAGCAGGAGCCGATTATATTATGGTCACCTGTTCATCAATAGGTCCGGCGGTAGAAACTGCGGCAGCTTTAACCAAAATACCGGTGTTGCGTGTCGACCAGCCTATGGCGGATATGGCGGTTGCGATGGGAACCAAAATAGGTGTTGTGGCCACTTTGTCCACGACCTTGGAACCAACCAGCGATTTGGTTCGTCGAAGAGCTATTGTAGCAGGCAAAGACATTGAATTGACGGCAAAGTTGTGTGAAGGCGCTTTTGAAGCCCTGATGGGAGGAAAACCGGAAGTGCATGACGCCATGGTAGCTGCAGCATTGAAAGAATTAGCGCAAAAAGTAGATGTCATTGTGTTGGCACAAGCCTCTATGGCCAGAGTGGTAGGACAATTGGCTGAGGAAGATAAAAAAGTGCCGATTTTGGCCAGCCCGGGAATAGCCGTAGAATATTTAGCCAAGAATTTATAACTGATGGTACAGCTTCAAAAATATATCTTATGGGCGGGGGGTGTTAGCTCCATCTTGCTGCTATTGGCCTTGCTGCTGGGCTGGGAAAGTATAATAACTGCTCCTTTGGCAGTGATTACGGCAGTAACCGTTGCTATTGGAATCGGTTCGGTGGCTACTTTAAAAAGTTACCAGTATACCGCCTGGATTATGGTGGCCATCGTCTGCGGCATGATTTACCCGTCTGCTTTTTTGCATTGGGGTGATTTTGATCTCAGGAATAAGTGGCTGATCCTTATTGTAGTACAAATGGTGATGTTTGGTATGGGGACTCAAATGAGTATCAAAGATTTTTATGGTATCAGAACGATGGGTAAAGGTGTTTTGGTGGGTAATCTGTGTCATTATACCATTATGCCGGGTGTGGGTTATCTGTTGACCCGAATTTTTCATTTTGAACCGGAAATTGCCGCAGGGATTATTCTCATCGGGTCTTGTTCCAGTGGATTGGCTTCTAATGTGATGGTTTTTATCGCAAGAGGAAATCTTACGCTTTCGGTGACGCTAACGGCTGTTTCGACCCTGATGGCTCCTATCATGACTCCTTTGATGATGAAATTGCTGGCAGGGACTTATGTGCAAATTAACTTCTTGGATATGTGTCTGGAAATCATAAAAATGGTAATTGTCCCTATTGGGGCAGCCTTATTGTGTGATTCGTATAAGGATGCTTCTATTGCTTTACGCAAACGTTTTAATGTCATTTTTTTCATAGCAATTGGATGGCTGGTGCTCATGATTGTGGTTTGGCAAATGTTAAACACCCAACTTCCGGCGGAAGTAATGCTGATTGCAGAACTGGTAAACTTTATCTGTGGGGCAGTCATAGTTGGAATCCTGTATTATCATTTGATTAGCTGGCGCACTACCATTCCTAAATATATGCCTTTGTTTTCGATGTTTGGCATCGTATATTTTACGACAGTCACTACTGCAGCCAGCAGGGAAAATATTTTGTCGGTTGGTATTTTTATATTGATTGCATCGATGTTGCACAATGCCTTGGGCTATACCTTTGGGTATTGGTTCAGTCGCATCTTAGGCTTAGACAGGGATTCCTCGAGAACGGTCGCTTTGGAAGTAGGTTTGCAAAACGGAGGTATGGCTTCCGGATTGGCCGGTGCGATGGGCAAACTGGCAACAGTAGGTTTGGCGGCAGCGGTATTCAGTCCTTGGATGAATATTTCTGGTTCTTTACTCGCCAATTATTGGAGAAAAAGAAGCACTAAACCCATTGTAGAAGTAGCTGTTTTGGAATAAATTTTGCTTGTATTTATAAAACAACAAAAGCCCGTTAATTTGACTTAAACGGGCTTTTTTGTTGGCTTGTCTCGTCCTGAAAAAAGTTGACTATAATTACCTTAATTATGTCGACAGAAAGAAAAGAATTAAAACAAGTATTAGCCCCACAAACTTATAGTGAGGCATTCAAAAAGCAAGTTGTAAAGGAATTT
>JACCDQ010457885.1_pt1 | contig 42605 bp, 76 predicted proteins | sample 7446031 | NCBI WGS metagenome assembly JACCDQ01 (sample SAMN15323442, study PRJNA562643) | freshwater metagenome | isolation source: river surface water | place: USA:Blue River Watershed | collected 2017-08-17 | reverse complement strand
TGCTGCCCGCATCTGGGCTGAACCTGTCAAATCGTGAGGAACTATATTATGGACATGACTCTGCAAGAATACCTGGACTTTATTCAACATCTGTTGGAACAAGCCGAAGAAGATGGGTTTGAAATTGATTCTTATCCAGGGTAAACTTCCAAGAGAAGTATATGTGGCCTGTTCTGGTGGTGTAGATTCAATGGCAGTGGTTGACTTTTTGATGAACAATCATAAGGTCAACCTGCTTTTCTTTGACCACGGAACAGAAACATCTGCTTCGGCTAAACAATTTCTTCAAGAATATTTTGAGTTCAAGGATGTTGTGTTACATATTGGTAACATTTCTCGCAAACGAGAGAAAAATGAATCGCTCGAAGAATATTGGCGTAATGAGCGATATAAATACTTCAATCAGTTTACGGATGCTCCAGTAATCACATGCCATCATCTAGATGATTGTGTTGAAACTTGGATCTTTTCCTCTCTTCATGGTGAAGGCAAACTGATCCCCTACTCAAATATGAATATTCTTCGGCCGTTTAGACTCAATCGCAAGATGGAGTTTGAAAACTGGTGCCGGATTAAACGTGTCCCTTGGATTGAAGATGAGTCCAATACTGACACAAAATATATGCGCAATTTTATTAGACATGAAATAATGCCAAAAGCACTTGTGGTCAATCCTGGGCTACATAAAGTCATTGGTAGAAAGTTGAGGGAAGATGGACCTACGAAGTCATAAAGGTATTGTTGAGATTTCAAGAAAACTACTTGATGAATATCTTGAACAGTTTGATGAAGAAAATCCACTGTTTAGAGATTTCGTACCTGCAAAAATTGATTACGATTATTTGACAGATACTATGAAGATTTACGGATATTGCAAACAGTTTAGACCTATTTTCAACGGTGAGATAATTCCCACTTATGAAGCCTATGTCACTACAAAAACTGCAATGGTTAGTACTACCGCAGCAAAATTTCACGAAATCAAAAAAAATTAGTTGACATTTGATAAGAATCGGTATAGATTAAACCTATCAACTTACATGATGGAAAACAAATGAAAAAGATCATTCTGACTTCTGTTTTTGTTCTCATTGCCACTGTGGCAAATGCAAAAACGGTTTATTATCCAAAGGATGCATGTGCTGAAATTACCAGTGCTGAATATTCCACTGCAGGTGGTGACAGTTCAATCCAATTGTATGAAATCCTTTGCAAAGATGCAAACGGCAAATACACTACATTTGTGACTGGTTGGTCTTCGGCCTCAAGTTTCTTTGGACTTGGTCGTGTTTTCTATGAAGAACAAATCAACCTAGTGCCTTATGACGGCGATCTGCTTCAAGCAGAATGAAACTTCTAGGTCTTTTAATTGTAATTTCCTTTTGGTCTATCGTAGGCCTAATTAAAGGAATACAGGAATTTCTCAAATGGCGGAAATCTGGTTACTGTAATCATGATTTCCGCATCTATAGAACTAATTCGTTCGGACAATTGCATTGGTATAAATGTACCAAGTGTTCTGAAGAACGACTTAGATAAGAATAATCTCGCCTTGGTGTAACAGTAGCACAAACAGCAAAACAGTGAAACTGCCAAGGTTCATTTCAGCAACAAATCTGCTTTCTTTTTTACTCAAAGGAGGTCCAGGTGCAAGTCCTGGGGGCGAGACCAAGAATATCCCCGTGGTGGAACAGATAACACGCGTAGCAAAAAGTCGATCCAGCTATGGATTGTTTCCGCAACAAATCTGCATATCATTGGAAGATCGAGATCCAGGTGCAACTCCTGGCGGGGATACCAACTAATAGGAGTAATGAGTGAATTTATCTTTAGAAGAATGTGATTACCTATTGAAGCTAATTCATGCTGATATATCAAAATCAAAACAGGAAGATCCTTTATTCTATCAGAAAAAAGAAAGTAAGCTAGCTGCTGAAATCTATGATAAGTTCATAATTCATAAGACTGTAGGATATATCACTTTGTTGGATAACCTACCAAATAAACCGTTGACAAATGCTAGAAACAGGCATATGATCAACGAATGAAATCCAAAGGTTAGGTTCAGCAGAACCTAATGTTTATTGTAAAACAAACCAAAAACTAACCTGAAAGGAATATACTATGGCTAAATTCTCTCAAGCTGTCGCTACTGCTAAGTCCGCTGAAGTTTCTCGTACTGAGAACGGCATGAAGGCATGGGCTACTTCGGACTCGAAGGTCCTTGACCTGTTCGGCAAAATCGGTTCTGGCCGTGGTCGCGATATGAGCCGTGAGTTCACTGCAGCTCTGGCTGAAGATCAAAACCTGGCAATGCGTGTCCTTCTGTGGGCTCGTGACGTTCGTGGTGGTGCTGGTGAACGCCAGACTTTCCGCTCGCTTCTGTCTGCCCTTGAAAAGGCAAATCCTGCTCTGGCTGGTAAAGTCATGCACAAAGTGCCTGAACTTGGTCGCTGGGATGACCTGTTTGCATACGCTGATCCGATCAACCGTAAGGCTGCTCTTCGCATGTATGCGGATGCTCTGATGAATGGTGATGGTCTTGCTGCAAAGTGGGCTCCTCGTCTGACCTCGAGCAAGAAGGCTGTCACTGCCGGTAAGAAGCAAAAGCTTCTGAATGCAAATGAACTTCGTAAGTTCATGATGCTGTCGCCTAAGGAGTATCGTCAGATCCTCGTTGGTTCGACCCGTGTTGTTGAACAGCTGATGTGTGCTAAGCAATGGGATGAGATTAACTTCTCACACGTCCCTTCGGTTGCTTCTGCCCGTTATCAGAAGGCTTTCGGTAAGAATGCCGCTGAAGCTTACTCGGCTTACATTCGTGAGCTGCAAAAGCCTCAGGAAGAACGTGATCCTAAGGTCAAGATCAACGCTGGTGCGGTCTATCCGTATGACGTTGTGAAGTCCCTCCGTCGCGGTAATGCCGCAGTTGCAGATGCGCAGTTCGCTGCCCTGCCTAACTATGTCGGTGATACCAAGATCCTTCCTATGGTTGACGTCTCTGGTTCGATGGAAACTCCTCTGGCTGGTAACACCAGTGCTATGGAAGTCGCTATCTCACTGGGTCTCTACCTGTCGGATCGCACCTCGTCGGACTTCAAGGACATGTTCCTGACGTTCTCTGGTAACTCTAAGATCAATGTGCTGAAAGGCACTCTGTCTCAGAAGTACAACCAACTGAGCCGTGCCGAATGGGGCATGAACACCAACCTGCACTCGGCTTTTGAAGCTGTCCTCAATGTTGCACTGAAAGGTAATGTCTCGCAAGAGAATATGCCTGACTATGTTCTCATCCTGAGTGACATGCAGTTTGACTACTGTGTTCGTAACGACGATACTGCCCTGCAGATGATCCGTCGTAAGTACGAAAATGCAGGCTACAAGATGCCTTCGGTTATCTTCTGGAACCTGACTGCACGTACTGAAAACACCCCAGTCAAAACCAACGACAAAGGTACTGCCCTGGTCTCTGGTTTCTCTCCTGCCATCATGGCTTCGGTACTTGGTGCTGATCCTGCGGAGTTCACTCCTTACAACATGATGCTCAAGACGATCATGAACGATCGCTACTCTTACTGAGTGGCTTTCAACCGGGGAGAATAGAAATATTCTCCCCATTTTTATTATGATAGGTGAGATATGGGAACAAATGTCGAGCGTTATGCAAAACACTTTGATAGACAAGTAGAACAAAGACTTATCAAAGAAGGTAAGATTGTAGTTGACAAAGTCCAAACTGGTGATAGTGTATATCACACCATGAACAAAACAAAACCCGATGGGTATGGAGGTTTTGTAAAAATTACCTCAACTTCATTCTGGGAACGAGAAGATTATGACGATGGTTCGTTTATAGTTCGTCAACTAAATGCAGGGGTGCTTGATAAAGTAATCCGCTTTGGGCCATTAACAACAACTATAAATCAACTTTATGCTATGGGGTTTACCCTTTCTATTGAAAGCTTCACTCATCGCAAAAAGCATTCCCTGGTACTTCGGCGAGACAAAGAAGAATATAAACTTGCCACTATCTTTACTAGTGATCTTGCCAAATATGAAGATCTAACAATGCATGTTAGAGACCAATCAGAACCAGATTATAGATCTTCTATGGCTTCTGCCAAGGAAGAAACTAAACAGGAACCGCACGTCATTATCAGAGAAGTTGAAAAAGAGGTTATAAAAGAGATCAGAATTGAAACTGATCCATTCGAAGAACTCATGCTTAGGTATCCTGTGACAAGGAAATCAGTTGAGTTTGTAGGCAACCAAACTATAAGTGAATATGTAAAACAACAATTGAAAGAAAATAGGAGACTACAATATGTCGAATGAAAATCAAAATGCTGGTGCAAAATCTCTGTTGGCTCAGATTCGTGACGAGGCTGTTAAAGCAAAACGTGAAGCAGCTAAAGCCAAACTGAAGACTCTTTATGCTGACTATAATAAGGCTGTTGATGTTGTGGCCGGTATCGAACAGCAAATCATCGAGCTTCTGAAAGATGTTGGTGAAGATGAAGCCGCTGTAAAAGCTATGCTTGGTTCGGAATGAAATTGGGGAGCTTAGGCTCCCCTCTTACTTTAGAGGTATAAATGCAAAATACATATGCTGATATTGATACAGATCTTTCTTCTATGCTCCATGGTGTTGCACGTCTGCATGTTGCACTAGGTCGCATGGATGATACTGGCATCTCGACTCGCGGCTGGACTTATAACGAACTTGTTGACGGTATTCTTGCAATCAATGGTACTCAAGATCCAGCAGTTAAGATGTATCGCTGTATTGATGTTCTGTTTGACACTCTTGATGCACTAATCGAAATCGGTCCTCGTGCAGTTTCTTATCTTTCTGATCTGAGGAAGATGATATGAAAGACGACGGTTTCTATATTCCAAAAGAACCTGAAGTCTATAAAAGATGGTATGAAAATGCCACGTTTGACTCAGAAGCCTTCTGGCAAGAAAGACAAGATTCCATTCTGTCAGAAGATCAACTTGTAAAATATCGAGAGACAAAGACCATAGTAACCAATATGGCAAAATTGCTCAAGGTACCTACTGATAAGATCGTAGAGAAAATCCAAAAGATCCAATCTGAAATTGAAAGTGTTAAATGAAATCGTTTGAAGATACACTTGTTTTTATAAAGAAGGCTCATGAAGGTCAACTTTATGGCGACAAGAAATATTGGACTCATCCGCTTGCTGTGGCTGAATACGGTAAAGAGCACTTCGGTGATGCTTTTACCGAAGAAGCAATGATCGTAGCACTTCTTCATGATGTCATTGAAGATACTAAGTATACTGCTAAAGATCTTCTTGATATAGGCTATTCTGAGTCTGTGGTCAAGTCTGTTACTTTGCTTTCAAAAGATAAGGCGCTCACATACTCGGCAAATATCCAGAGAATTGTTGATTCTAATGATCTGAATGCAATCATGGTCAAGTACTGTGATAACTCAATGAACTATTCTTCAATGGGTGATCTGCCGGAAGATTATCAGTGGATGAAAAAACGATACAGTTCTTCTATGAAAATGTTGAAGAAAAAACTGGACTCTCTGTAATTTGTATTTACAGAGAGTCTTTTTTAGTATAGTATCTTCTTATAACAGAGGATATGACCATGCAAATTGCTACTATCATCCGTGACCAAATCCGTGCCATGGACTTCTGGGCTCTCGGGGCCTGGGGTGCAAAAGATATGATTGCTCTCCCCAAAGGTCTTTCGTTTAAGACGTCCGGGATGGTTGCCTGGAAAGGTAATGTGACCATTCTGCTTGATGAAGCTAAAGACCTCTATACTGTTAAATTCACTCGGCTTCGCAAATTGAAAGTAGTTGTTGACAAAGTTGTTGACGACGTTTTTGTTGAAGATCTTATTAATGTAATTGATGAACAGGTACGATAATGAACTTTGATGTTGCAAATGAAATTCTGGTGAATCATGGAGTTCGCCCAACGGAAGATATTGATTTTCAAGTGGAAATCCGCCAGCGTGTGGATTATCTGAAAGCATATCTTCGTAAGACTAAAATGAAGGGCTATGTTCTCGGAATCAGCGGTGGTGTTGATTCAACTACTGCCGGTAAACTTTGTCAGATGGCATGTACGGAACTTCGTCTTGAAGGATATGACGCCACTTTTATTGCAGTCAGACTTCCCGCACACCAACAAGCAGATGAAGTTGATGCACAGTTGGGCATTGCTTTTATTCAAGCAGATAAAACAGTAACGGTTAATATCGGTCCTTCTACTGATGGAATTCACAGCCAACTTACCTATTTGGAAAAAGACGAAGTAAAGCGTGATTTCCATAAAGGTAATGTGAAAGCACGTATGCGTATGCTGGCACAGTATGAGATTGCTGGGCTTACAGGGTGTTTGGTTGTTGGCACGGATCATAACTCGGAATTGGTTCCTGCGTTCTATACAAAGTGGGGCGACCAAGCTTGCGATGTTACTGTATTGAATGGCCTGAACAAGCGCCAGGTCCGCAGAATGGCGGAAGCACTTGGAGCCCCGGAACATCTTTTCAAGAAAGTACCTACGGCTGACTTGGAAGAACTTGATGTTGGTAAACCTGATGAAAATGCACTTGGTTTCACATATGATGAACTTGATGATTTTCTTGAAGGTAAATGGATTGATAATACTGTTATGGAAGTGATCTGTGACAAATATGAGGCAACTCGGCACAAAAGAAATTGGCCTGTTGGTTTCCCCGGTTGACAAAGGTATAGAATCGGTATAAGTTACTAATATAAGGTATGTGAAGGAACACTTCGATGAAACTTGAAATCCGCAATCACTTCGACTCTGAACGTGCTGAAGCTCGCGGTGAGGTTTCCAAGACCCATCCTATCATGGGTGTTCTTTTCAACAAAAATGAAAAAGGCAATATCTATGTCGCAAATGTCGTTGCCGGAAAAACTTTGACCCAAGTTCTTCGTGTTCTCGGTGTCAAGAAATCTGAAATTGAAATCTGTGACATTCGATAAAACATCGGTTGACAAATACAAAGAATCGGTATAAGTTACTAATATACGGCAACACAAAAGGTTAAATCCAATGTCGGCATATGAACTTCTGATCGAGAAAACTGAAGACGGTTTCCGTGCTATTGTTTTTGAACGGTATACTGAGGAAGTAATCAATGCTATCTTTGAAGATTCGGAAATTCATGACGATATGAAATCTGTCGTTGATATTCTCGATGTCCAGATGCCCTGGATTTGGGCACAAGGTAAAGACGGCTTTGTGACTAACCAAGGTTTGCTTGAAGGTGTTGTTTTGGATAAAACACACCAAAATGTAAACTTCGGCCGTGCAAAGAATCTCGGTTCGCTGGTGAAAAAAGTTTGTGAAACACTGTAAAAAAGTTTGACAAATACAAAGAATCGGTATAGATTGAGTATAAATAAACAAAACGTTGGATGGGTTCAGCAACCCTTATGCATTTGACTATTAATCAAAATAAGCAAAAAGACCATCCAGTAAAAAATTCTAGAGGAACGAAATGAAATACTTTATTTGCAAATTTGAGGAATATATGACTTTGGAGGGTTCCAGAGACTAATATCTTATGCGAATAAGTATATAAGTTTTGTAACCCTCCAGGAATACTCCTCGGAGGGTTTTTTAATGCTCTTTATTCTAATTTTTGTCCTATAGCTCAGCGGTAGAGCAATCCCCTGATAAGGGATAGGTCACTGGTTCAATCCCAGTTAGGACAACCAATCCACGGGTGGGTGAGTGGCTTAAACCACCTGACTGTAAATCAGGCGCTGAAAAGCAACGCTAGTTCGAATCTAGCCCCGTGGACCAAATAACATTCCCCAGGTAGCTCAGTTGGTAGAGCACATGACTGAAAATCATGGTGTCGGCGGTTCGATCCCGTCCCTGGGGACCAAATTCTCTGTTCTTTCGGAGACCTATTGGCCGAGCGATTTAGGCACTAGTCTGCAAAACTAGGTAGATGGGTTTGACTCCCATATAGGTCTCCCAAGGAACAGAATGGGCCGGTAGCTGAGGTGGTTTTAGCACTCGACTTTTAATCGAAGTACGTGGGTTCGAGTCCCACCCGGCCCACCATTATTTTGATGATACACTGCAAAGGCTGTAAGACCCGTTAAACGGCTGTAAGTACCAATGATGTAGTGTATCTTCCAAATAATGGCGTCTCTAAGTGGTTTAGACGGATCTCTCATAAGGATCTAGGGTGAGTTCAACTCTCACAGACGCTACCAAATATAATGGCCCCATCGACTACGGGTTAGGTCAACTCCCTTTCAAGGAGTAGAAACGGGTTCAAGTCCCGTTGGGGCTACATAGAGAACCTCGTTTGCATAAATAGCAATACCAATAAGACTATTATGCAAACGAGGTTACTTCAAATTGATATATGTTGTATATAAAATTGTTAATAAACTTGACAGTAAAATCTATATTGGCAAGCATCAAACAAAAGATCTGAATGATGATTATATGGGTTCTGGAAAGCATTTAAAAAATGCTCAACGTAAATATGGAATTGAGAATTTTGAAAAAGAAATACTCTTCCAGTTTGACAATGAAGCAGATATGAATGCTAAGGAAGCAGAACTTGTGACTGAAGAATTTTGCTTAAGAGAAGATACATACAATCTTTGTCCCGGTGGTAAAGGTGGTTGGGGTTATATAAATCAAAACAAATTATCCACATCATTTTCCTCATATATTGGGACTCCTAAACACAAATTTACTTCTTCTAAAGGTGGGAAAGCAACTGGAAAACAAAATATTTCAGAAGCACATCAACAAGGCAAGATAAAATATGACACATTTACAGGTAGAACTCATACAGAAGATACAAAAATAAAAATAAGTATTGCTATGAAAGACATCTGTAATGGTGAGAAAAATTCTCAATTTGGTACTATGTGGATTACAAATGGTACTGAAAATAAGAAGATAAAAAAGATTGATAGTATACCAGAAGGTTGGTATAAAGGAAGAAAATTTGTTCCTATAGCTCAAAGGTAGAGCACTGAGCTGATAACTCAGAGACCAAGGATCGTTACCTTGTAGGAACACCAAAATATGGGCATGCGGCGAAGTAGGAGAGTCGCGGCGGACTGTAAATCCGTTCCTGTAAAGGTGAATAGGTTCGATTCCTATCATGCCCACCAAATATAACGCAGCATCGGACTAGATGGGGTGGTCGCCAGGCTTTCATCCTGGAGATGGCGGGTTCGATACCCGCATGCTGCACCAAAAATATGCGCCGGTAGCTCAGAGGCAGAGCAGGGGGCTCTTAATCCCAAGGTCGAGATTTCGAAATTCTCCCGGCACACCAATTCCCCGATAGAGGTATATCATGAATTTAGATGCAGACGAGAGAGTATTTAATTTACTCAAAGCATTGGATGAGGCTTGGCCTTTCAAACGACTTAGTGCCCCACAACATCTGCTTGATCGGTATAATGAAACTATCGGAAAAGAAACTGGTATGCAAATGAAAGAATTTGCTATTACAGTAGATAAGAATTATCCAGCAACCGAAGAAGATATTTGGAAAGCAATGACAATGAAAATTGATGCTGAACCTCATGTCTTTGGTGACTCAAACAGGCCACCACATACAGGCAAGGAAAAGAAAAGTCTCCTAGATTGATAAATATTGTCATTTAGGAGACTCAAATGCGTTGCTGGATTTACAAAACTAATCTTGGATCATATAATGCTCTATGTGCCGAGGAAGGTATCACTCCACAAATTTTAGAAGAAACCGACGATAAAGTCCACGTAGACATGACTGCCAGAATGGCAAATACTTGGTCGATGGTTGGTTATTGGTACGAACTTGGTTAATAGGATCTAAAATGCTTACCTTAAATCAAATTCGAGATGCCTATGATGAGGCAGTAGACAAGAAAGCAGAACAAGCTGTAGCTGTTCTGCAGCATATCTTAGATAGCAATCTTTGGTTTACAGATATATGCGATTGTGATATAGATGCTAAGGATGAATGTGAAGATTGCACTTGTGGTGAAGCAATCTTCCTTAACCTTGAGATGGATGCAGAAGAATGAAAACATTCAAATCGTATATGTCAGACAAGGTTAAGAAAACACCTGAAGGATACATCATTGTAGATGAACCTATTCACTACAAGATGAAGTCAAACTATAAAAAGACAAAAGATGGTTATGTTATTGTCGACGAGCCTATCCATTATAAAAATGGTAAAGTTCAAATAGCCGAATCGGCAAGTAAAGATGAATTGAGTGCTGCTGATAAATTCAATAAAGAACACCATAAATCAGAAGATGCTCTGAGTGTTAAACTCCATAAGAAGCAAGGTGCTCATATTTCAGGTACTGAGGATGCCGAACATATCCGCAGATATACAGATGATGCTGATGATGATTCTGGTCATACTGGTTCACGTAGATTGAACCGTAGTCTTATCCGTGGTACTCCTCCGCATCACATGGATCGTGAAGATGAGAAAACCCATAAGGCAATATTGCATCATGCTGGACCATCTGGTCACGAGTATCATGTCTTTTCTGGTACATCCCGTGACTTTGGCGAAATTGCAAAGCACGAAAAAACAGACAAGTTTCATTTCCCAGCACATACTTCAACCACACATTCATTGAATACTGCTAAATCATTTGCTATCAATAAAGTAAATCCTGATAGCGATCATCTGCATATGATGCATGTTCATGTGAAGCCACATAATAAAGTTCTTCATACAAGTGGTTTGTCGGAATATCCGAATGAACACGAAACAATTATTCCTGCTGGCACAAATATGAAGTATAGTCATACTTCAGAACATAAAGATAAGTCCGACGGAAAGAAATACAAGGTACATCATTTTACTATAGAATAAAGGGCTTATATATTATGTTTGGTTTGAAGAATATCAAAATAGGATCCTTGTCTATTAGCGGCTCAAATGTTGACATTGTCGGCGGCAAGATTTTTGTTGATGGAAAGGAAGTCCAAGAGACAAAAGGCCAAAAGATTGAAATCCATATACATGCTGGTTCAGCAGTTAATAAAATTCAATCCGACCAAGGTCTTATTGTCCATGGAAATGTCCAAGGCCCAGTTATAGCTACGTCAGTTAATTGCGGTGATGTAAATGGGAACATCACCGCAAAATCAGTAAACTGTGACAATGTCCGTGGTAATATTGAAGCTCACGGTAGTGTGAATTGTGATAAAGTCACTGGTAGTGTAACAGCAAAAGTAGTAAATACATGACAACACCTGTCTTGGAATTACTATGGGAACATAATAGACTTGCTAATGAAGCATACTATTCTGGATCCGATATAGATCTTTCAGATCTGAAAACTAAAATCAAACAACTGAGAGGAACAATCTCACCTCCTTGCTGGGGTGACGATGATTGTTCAACTCAAATGCTTTCATCATGCCCTTGGAGTATAGATTGTGGTAACATGGATAGTTGAAAAACAAACTGAGGATCGTAGGGATCAGTGGAATAAAGCAATTCGTACTGCATGCCTATCAACTGGGCACAAATTCCACCAGATTGAAATCATACCATTTGTCCGTGAGATAAATGGTGAAGTTCCAGTTGTAGAAGGCCCAGTTGTCGTTCATGGCTCGACAGCTATTATTACTGTAGCAGAAAAGCAAAACTGGCAGCCAGGTGTGTTTCGTATTTTTAAAGAGTCTGATACACTGGAAGCAATCGGTGATCTTTATCTGAATCACGATATGAAGGTGCTTGAAGTAGATGAAGTTGTTGACTATGTAAACAAAAGTGGTATGGAATTCTTCTTTGCAAAACCAGATCGTGATCTGAAAAGCTTTGACGGGACTGTATTCGATGCAGAAAAATTCCCATTCTTCATTGAACGTGTTAGTCAATATGCAAATTATGATCCAGAAACTAAGATATGTGTAAGCAGTATCAAACAGCCAGAAGTAGAATGGAGATTTGTTATCGTTGACAAGAAGGTAGTTTCCTTTTCACAGTATCGGGTAGAACGTAAACTAAACGTCCAAGGCGTTACTGAAATAGATGCCATACGCTTTGCGGAAGATATCGCTAGGCACGTTAACCCCAATGACATTTATGTAATGGATGTTTGCCGAATTGGTGGCCAATATAAGGTCATCGAATATAATACTTTTAACTGCTCGGGTCTTTATGCTTGTAACATATATGAAATTGTAGATTCGATTAACAACTTTTTGGAGAAGAAAAATGACTCTTAAGGAAATGCTCTATCATGCTGATGGTACAAAGAAAATTGTAACTTTTACACATTACTTCGATGGTTCTCTATGGTATGAAACGGAAGATCATTTTATATTCCCTGTCCCAGTTTCTGACATTGGAAATGCCACTTTTAAAGCACAAGATTTTGCTCCATTTTTTATGCGATATATCCGTAAACATTTGGAAGTAATCGAAACGAGTAAGGAAAATGCCTAAAGATTTTACCAGCATCCTGCCAACGATATTCCGACTCAATAACAGAATGCTGCATAAACTTGAGAAATGGCAAGATGAACAAAATCATCTTGCCCAAAAACAAAACAAAATTGGTGGGTTGACTTTTACTTTTACACCAGGTAATATCATTACATCAGTCAAGGCGTATCATAATGGTACTAATCAAGAACTTGACTTAACAGATTATGAAAGTATGTGAGGAACTATGAAAATTCAATACATCAAAGGCGATATGTTTTCGACTGATATTCAATATATCGTTCATGGCTGTAATGCTCAAGGTGTTATGGGTTCCGGTGTTGCAGCAATCATTCGCCGTGATTTTCCTGAAGCATACCAATCGTATGTGAAGCGTTATCAATCTGGTCATATTTCCAGCAAACTGGGTAATATCCAGGTCATACCTTCTCAGGGAAAAACAATTATCAACGCTATCACTCAAGATAAGTTTGGTGGTCCTCAGCGTCATGCAAACTATGAAGCTATTGCTTTGGCTATGGAGCAGATTAACAATCTGTTCTATACTATCCCGAATGCTCGTGTTGCCATGCCTATGATCGGTGCTGGTTTGGCCAATGGTGATTGGAAAGTTATTTCCGCTATCATCGAATCTGAACTGACTGCTGTTCAACCTGTTGTCTATCATCTGGAAGATCTGTAATGTTTTATTCACAGTGTCATATAGAATGTATAAAGGATAGATGGGTAATTCTCTGGCCTGATAATACTCGAGCTTGGAGAACCTCATACGCAAATCGTGGTTCTGCTCAAAGAACACTGAATTGGCTTTGCCAAGCATGAAATAAATAACACCATATCACTTTAATAGAATGGTGTTTGATGAACGATTATAGTATCTACTTAATAACTCATAAGCATGAGCATCATGCTAGAATACAAAAAGAAATAGAACCAGAACAACTCAATTTATTTGATGGAACTGGTTACGACTCTTTCTCACGACTTGTAAATGAATGCACTGTTTCAGCACCAACTGAAACAGTCATTCTCATGTCTTACAAAGTCACGCCAAATATTGGCCATATAAAGCAAACATTGGAATTACTTGATCAGGGCTACGCTTTCGCAGCCCTTTATCGCTTTGGCTTTTTTGGCTTTAGAAAAGAATTGTTCCGACGGATTGGCTTTATGGACGAGCGGTACATACAAGGTGGCTTTGAAGATAATGATATTTACATACGTCTTAAAGAAGCAAACCTTGCTGGATATATAGTAACGGAAATGCCGTTTATGAATATCCAAAGTACCTGGGGCAACTATACTCCAGCATATCATTTCTTTCTTAAGAAATGGGGTGATGTAAGTCAAAACGGGTTTATACACAGATACTTGCCAGAAGAAGATTATAGTTTCAAATATGATCTTGGTCCTTCCAAGCCATGTGAATTTTTAACATGGGATAAAAGTGTCGTCACTGGACACAATCCAACCAAACACACAAAATTTGATTTTAGATAAGAGGCTATTATATGACTTGTGAAATTATCAACAACATACCTGGGATTGAAGATTTATCTTATCTGGAATTAGGTGTGTATAACAATGTGAATTTTGACTCTATTGTTTGTCGTACCAAACAATCAGTTGATATGAATGGCAGAGCAATGTTTACTGGGACTACTGATGAGTTTTTTGCTCAGTTAGACAAGAAAACGCGATATGATATTGTATTCATTGATGCTAACCACGACTATGAATATGTTCTGCGAGATTTCAATAATTCCGTAAGTATCTGTGATAAGTGGATCATCCTGCATGATATGGTCCCACCAGATAAAAACCACACGAACACAAATCTCTGCTCAGATGGTTTTAAGGTTCTTTTCTATCTTAAGAATTTTACCAATCTAGAAACCTACACACTTGACCACAATTATGGGCTTACATTTGTAAAAATGCCTGGCAAGAAACTAAAACCGAGCAAAGAAAATGCAAGTCTTTCATATGAAATCTTTTCGGTATTTGCAAAAGCTCTCAAACAATACTCATATGAAGAAATGGTACAAATTTTAAGAGGTGAACATGTTTGATAATTCAACAATATTGATAACTGGTGCTACTGGATCTTGGGGCCAAACATTAGTCACCGCAATTTTAAAACAGTATAACCCAAAGCAGGTTATCTGTTTCTCTCGTGGTGAACCTGCACAAGTTTTTATGCGGAGAAAGTTCAATAGCCCGAAGTTAAAATTTGTCATAGGTGATGTCCGAGATTATGAAGCTGTTCGCGCGGCAACAAAGAATGTAGACTACATCTTCCACTTGGCTGCTTTAAAACATGTTCCTGTCTGTGAAGAAAATGTTCAAGAAACTATCAAGACAAACATCACTGGAACTACGAATATAGTAAATGCGGCTATTGAGAACAGAGTCAAGAAAGTAATTGATGTGAGTTCAGATAAGGCCGTTGAACCTATCAACCTTTACGGTATGTCGAAAGCCGTTGGTGAAAAAGTTATCATTCAAGCAAATGAACTCAGTGACTATACAAAGTTTGTATGTATCCGCGGTGGTAATGTAATGGGATCTAGCGGTTCAGTTATTCCGCTCTTTATAGATCAAATCAAGAAGGGCGGTCCTATTACTATTACCGATTCAACTATGACTCGTTTCTTTATCACTCTGGAAGAAGCAATTGGACTTCTATTTAAAGCAAGTATTGACAGTATCGGTGGCGAGACATTTGTTCTTAATATGCAAGCATGTTATGTCCGAGATCTTGCTGAAGTTCTTATGGAGTCGCACGGCAAAGTAGAAATCAAGGAAGTTGGTATCCGACCAGGTGAAAAGATTGATGAAATGCTTATATCAAGTCACGAATCAATGCTTTCATATTGCTACGATGAAGATTATTTCTTGACACTCCCTTCAAACTATAATACTCAGCTTGAGTTGAGATACAAGCATTTGAAGAAATTTCCATATGAACAGTTTAGTTCAAAGACCAAGATCATGAACAAACAAGAAATAAAAGCAATGCTTAAGAAGGCAGGATTTATCTGATGAAAGTTCTTGTATTTGGAAGCAAAGGTATGGCGGGGCACATTGTGTCTCGCTATCTTAAAGATCAGGGACATACTGTTATCACTGTAGCAAGATCAGACGCAAATTTAATCTGTGATGTTGAAAAGGATGATCTATCTTGGCTTCCATCACTGGACGTCGACTTTGTGATAAACTGTATAGGTCTTTTAGTCAAAGATAGTGAGGATAGACCTGACAGGGCAATCTATCTTAATGGTTACTTTCCGCATCGACTTGAAGAATTACTTAAGAATACCAAGACAAAACTCATTCATATTTCAACTGATTGTGTTTTTGATGGTGCTCGTGGCTTTTATATAGAGTCTGATAGACCAAATGAGACAAATTTCTATGGTAGATCCAAAGCGATAGGTGAAATCAATAACTCTAAGGATATTACATTCCGAACAAGTATCATTGGTCATGAACTGAAAGCAGGTACCGGTCTTCTTGAGTGGTTTCTCAAAGCTCCAAACACAGTAAATGGGTGGGATAACGCTTGGTGGAATGGTATTACTACACTGCAATTGGCTGAATGCATTCAGCAGTACATAGAAAATCCATCTATCAGTGGTATCTATCATCTGGTAAGTAATGAAAACAAAATTACCAAATACGATTTACTTTCACTTATCAATGACGTATATGAACTAGGGAAAACCGTGAGTCGAACTCAAGGCCCTAAGGAAGTAAATAAAATTCTTCTGAATACCAGAACAGATGGAAACTTTACTATTGAAAGTTACCCAAGCCAGATATGGAGTATGAAACAGTATTCTATAAATAGCACATCAAGATAAAGGACTCAAGATGGCTAATATCATAGGAACTGAACGCTTTAAAGATAATCTTGAAGGATGGCTTTTCAAAAACGATCAGAAGAATGCTGACTTTCTTGCTTCAAACAAGAATGATATACCTCAGATGTTCCGTAGTTACCCACGAAAATTATATCGTGGCATGAAAGTAACTGAAGAATTCTTAGAGAAATTGAAGAACGGTAGATATATATTTGATAAACATACTTCGTGGTCTAAGGAAGAAAAAGTAGCCAAGAAGTTTGTAGACGATCCAGCATATTCACTTGGTGGCAAAGGTGAACATAAAATTATTCTAATCAAGACGTTTCAATCTCGAGATCAAATCTTTGATATAGACTCATTTGTTCTTTTTATGGGTAAAGATCAGTTGGAAGTACTAGGTTATGATGATACAAACCTTGACAGTGCTATCAAGGAAAAGGAAGTCATTATCTCTAAAGGCATTTCTGTAACTCGAACTGATTACAAATTTATTTAATTAGTTGTTTACATCACCATCAAAATAGATTAATGTGATTCTATGAATGTAAACCACATGAGTAGAATCATGAAACTGAGAACAAAACTTGCCTTTGCTATGAATGTTTCTCTCGTCGGTTTTTGTGCTTACCTAGTTGTAGACGAAATCCAAAAACAGAAACATCAAGAAGAACAAGCTGAACTGATTGCAGCTGAAGTGACTAAACAAGCCGAACTTGCAGTTCAACAAGCTGAACGTGACAAGCAACTTCAGTGTCTTGCACTGAATGTCTACCATGAAGCTCGGAACGAAGGTGAACAAGGGCAACGTGCTGTTGCTTGGGCCACTATGAACCGCACTGTCAACAAACACTATCCCGATACTGTCTGTGGCGTTGTACATCAAGCAGTCACTGACGATAACGGTACTACCATCCGCAACAAATGCCAGTTTAGCTGGTACTGTGACGGTAAAAGCGATAAGGTCAAGGATCTTGTTGCTTGGATGCAAGCCGAATATGTCGCAGCTGATGTGATGGATAAATTCGGCAAAGAAACCGACCCGACTGGTGGTGCTATCATGTATCACGCCGATTATGTTGATCCGGATTGGGCTGACGACTACAAACGTGAAGTTGAAATTGACACGCATATCTTTTATGTTGAAAACTGAGGTGAACTGATGGAATATGTTTGGGTTTTGTCTATCTGTGGTGGATTGAGTGGTTGGGGATGTGGGTCTATTCATACTTCTGCTATGCCATCATTCGAAGTTTGTGAGTCACAAGCAAATAGTTTTAAACTACAGACCAATGGTATTGCATCAGCTGATGAAGATAGTCAGGCTGCATATGCAACTTGCCAAATTCGGTCTATTGTCGATGCACCTCCGCACCCATCCTCGTGGAATATCAAGGAATAAAAACATGAAAATCAAATTCAGAAAGTTTTACGACGACTTCTAAGCTGTTTAGCTTAGAAGGAGAAGTAAATGTCAAGAACTTATCGCAAACGCAACATTACTGATGAGGAAGGTCTTGTCAAGTATGTTAATCGTCAAATCAATTATGCAAATCGCCGCAAATACGGTTATGAGTATGTCCTGACTGAAGCAGGCAAGCTTGCTTACGAAAAAGCCATGGAACAATATGACTATGAACTCTGGGTTTGGGCCCGTTCTGGTTATCAGCCTTGCTGGAAGCGTCCTGCTGAACCCAACATTTGGGATTTCAAAAAAGGTATCCTTCATTATCGTGAAGTTGACTTCGATGAAGTAATTAAGGAAGCTACCGAAGAGTACAAAAAGTTCAAACGTGACGGTCGTTTCTATGAAAGCAACCTGAATCGTTCTTATAAGAAATACTGTGCCGATGAGCTGCGCCGTGAAAATCGCGAATTGGCTCGTAAAATCATCAAAGGTGACGACAGCTGGGAACACAAGCCCTATCCTGACACCTATCTTGGTAAAATGCACATTTGGGATTACTGGTGAGAGCTTTAACGGCTCTCACCTTTTTGTTTACATTTGCTTTTAAAAAGAGTATAGTGATTCTATAAGGTAACTCAAAAGGATCACACCAGATGAAAGCCGTTGAATATGAAACCTACATTGACTATGTCAAGGCTCGCAATGCCGAAGGTCTTCAAACTTTGCCGAAGTCTCTGTGGACCGCTTTGAAAGAAGATCGGCCTGAGCTTGTGACTCGCAAAGTTTCAAATCCTGCTCGTACTTGAGGTTCAAAATGCAGGCGTCTAAAAAAGATTACCAAGGTAAAACTCTGAAACGTCTCCACTATGCTATCGGTGGCAAATGCTACCTTTGCGGTTGTGACCTGGATGAGAATGAAATCACGAAAGACCACGTCTTTCCTAAATCCCTTGGTTACACGATTTCTTACAACATGATGCCTGCACATAAAGAATGCAACAGCGACAAGGGGGATCGTATCCCTACTATTGAAGAAATCCAACTTGCTTGTGAAGCGTATGATGCAATTTATATGACATTCGCACCCAGGACAGAATTTGAGCGGCGGGTCTTCACGAAACCAATTCAGCACTATGTGCATAAACTTTACGAACATACACTAGCTGCATAAAGGATACTACCATGAAAGTCAAAGATCTTATCATGAAACTTCTTGAAGAATGTGGCGATAGAAGCCCATCTGAGGTTGATGTGATGTTGGTCCAATATAATCATGGGTCTGATTGGCCTGACGAGAGTGAACCTTCGGTTGATTCTTACGGCGGAAATGATCATCCTTTTGTAGTAGTTATCAAATAAGAACGAGAAAAATTATGTTACTGACACGAGATGAATTTAGAAATCAGGTCTTTGAACGAGACCGACATCGTTGTGTAATCTGCAAAAACGGTCTACATAACGGTCATAAGATTGACGCTCACCACGTCGTAGAGCGTCGTCTCTGGACTGATGGTGGATACTACCTAGACAACGGAGCAACGCTTTGTGACGATGGTAAAGACGGCTGCCATTATAAAGCCGAAACGACCTGGATCAGTGTTGAAGATGTCCGTCGGGCAGCAGGTATTGAGCGGATTGCTCTGCCGGAAGATATGTACCCAGATCATGTTTATGATAAATGGGGCAACGTAATTCTGGCAGATGGCCGCCGGACTAAAGGCCCTCTTTATAACGATGAATCAGTCCGCAAAGTTCTTGCTGACTTCAATCGGTTTGAATATCTGTCAATGGGTGAAGAACTTGTTGGCGATCTTGAACCTATCCAGTTCGTAGAATATGTTAAATATCCTCGGACATATCATTTGCCGTGGTCTCCAGGTAAAACTGAAGATGATCGGACAATGCAAGATCTTTCTGTCTTTGAAGGTAAGCGAGTAATCGTGACTCGCAAGATGGATGGTGAAAACTTCTCGGGTTATCGTACCTATTGCCACGCTCGTTCTGTTGACGGTCGTAGTCACTACACTCGTGACTGGGCAAAGAACTTCTGGATGCAGCGTTCGTATGAACTTCCTGAAGGTTGGCGTGTTTGTGCCGAGAACCTCTATGCCGTCCATTCAATCAAATACGAGGACCTTCCTGGCTATCTGCTTGGTTTCAGTATTTGGAACGAACATAATAAATGTCTAAGTTGGGATGATACTACTGAATGGTTCAATCTGCTTGACATTCCTATGGTGCCAGTACTTTATGATGGTATCTGGGATGAACAGAAGATCAAGGCTCTTTACAATGAGAAAACTGACCGCGATGTTCATGAAGGTTATGTTGTCCGTCTTGCAGATTCGTTTGACTATAAAGACTTCAAGACCTCAGTTGCTAAGTTTGTTCGTGCAAATCACGTTGCAACCCAAAAGCACTGGTTCTACGGAAGCAATAATCATGATGTGAATGGAGTGAAATAATGAAAAAAGTTCAAGATTGCGGCAACTGCAAGTTCCAAAAGGTTGACTCAAAGGAACATCCGTGTAATTGTTGCAAACATCAAGCTTCTGGCTACATCACCAGTATGTGGAAAAAGAAGTAATAGATGAAACATACACTTACTATTTCAGATCTTGATGATTTTGAAGCGGATCACATTGGTCAGATTCTAAATGATTATAAGGTCAAAATGTTGTGCAAAAAACTTAAAGCAATAGTTGAAGATCATAAAGATGGCGGCGGCCGTGAAGAGTGGTTTGATAAACATCTTGAGTGGCATGCTGAGATCATGAAGAAGGTAAAGTGGAGTAAGAATTAAATGGCCAAGACTCAATCGTTCATCGACCGTGATGGTAACCGCTTCATTATCCCAAGTTATATCATTTATGAAGATGATGAAAATGCTCCATCTGGTTATGATGTAATCACACAGTCAATGACTTTTGCTCTTGCTATGGGATCAGAAGTCGAATTGGAGAAGGATTGGTTCGTATTTGATGAATATAAATTTCCACATATTTCAATCGAATTGAGATCTAATAAATTTCTACATGGCGCCTGTACTGCTTATGCATTTGAGGGGCCACTATTTGATAAAATTGCTAAGGAGAATACTAATGAAACCGCATCGGATTGAACAACTAGCTAAACAAGCAGGTTTTGTACAAGGCCCTTGGGCAAATGGAGTCAAAGAACGCATCTGGCAAGAAAATCGTGAATTTCCTGATGCCTTGGAAATGTTTGCAAGTTTGATTGCCGAAGAATGTGTCGGACTTATCAAGAAAGAAATCCAGGCACAATCTGAGGCAGATATTGTCACTAACATTATTGGTCTCAACCAAGCAATCTTTGCTATTCAGGAGCATTTTGCAGTTGACAAATGATTCCGCATTGTTTATATTCTCACTATAAACAGAGGAATAACGACCATGACAAACCGTGTTGCTTACATCGAAAAAACTTGGGGTGAATGCTATCGTCCCGGCCGCGGTAAGGTTGAAGATTATGGCTGGGAGGTTTCCTTCTGTGAAGCTTCCCCGCTTGTCATTCTTGACAAACACTGCTACAACAACGAAGAAACTGCACTGAAAAATGCAAAACTCTTCGAGGCCGGTGCATACACCATCGGTGAGTACAACGAAATCCAATTTGCTGCATGAGGTCGAAAATGACGAAGTTTCAAGTTGATCAATCTGTGAAATTTGTTGGCCGTGAACATGAGCGTGAAAAGTATCACAGCGATTTCTCTCAGCTCTTTGGCCAGATCGGAACTGTCCGTGAAGTAAACGTCTATGGGACTATCATTTCCCATGAGGTCTATTTCCCTGGTTTCTTTTGGCATGATGATGAGACTGGTGAGGAATCATCTGTCTTTACGGTTTTTGAAACAGAAATAGAAGAAGTATAATATGCATCGAATAAAGATAGTTAAGGTCTATAACACTGAAAATTACGACTACGAAAATACTGAGATCCTTCGGTCGGTGGCCGAGGGACTTGATTGGCATGAAGTAGACGACAAGAAATTCCAGGAAATCACCAATCTTATAAGTTTTGCAAACCGCAATCGCTATGAGTTGAAAGCCGATTATGACCTTCAGTTGATTGAGGAAGTTACACCACCAAATATCGAAGATCATTTGCAAAAAGCAAAAGAATTGATGTTGGTACGTGAAGAAAAACTCCGTAAGCAAAAAGAAAAAGAGGAAAAAGCTCGGATCGCCAGAGAAGAAAAGCGAATTGCCACTGAAAACGAACGCAAACGTAAACAGCTTGAGAAACTCAAAAAAGAACTGGGTGAAGTGTGATAGTTTACATTTACTGGGTATTGACATATCTTACTTTCAGTACTGCATTGGCACTTTATGTGTACTTTGATACTCTTAAAGATAGCAAATTCAGGGCTGCGGCTTTGCAATTTGCACTTGCTATGTATGCTTGGCCTGCAGTTCTGATTTTCATTATATATGTCACTGTGTATGTCAGAATTAAAGAATGGAGAAAAACATGACTCTGGTAACTGAAATCATCAACACTTCTATACAAGTTCAGAATACTCGTGGCATCCAGGATATTCTGACCCATGCAATGACTGAACTTGGCGAACTGGCTCAGGAAGTTCAGATTGCAGAAGGCAATTCATATAAGCAAGCTGGCCCTGATAGCATCGTCGGCGAAGCACTTGATGTGATTGCCTGTATGATTGACATCATCTATGTCCACTACGGTGTTCTTGCAAATGAAGAATATCTCATTTCGCTTATGAAACCGAAGCTTGAAAAGTGGAAAGAAAAAGCAAAGCAAGTTCAGGATATGAAAAATGGATGATGTACTAGGCATTATCTGGTGGGGTGATGAAGATGGGCTTAGGCACTATAGATGCCGAGGCACAGGGCCAAAGTATGAGCATTTCTACATTTGGGCTAAACATTCATCATATCGTTGTACTAGCAGTGATTGGCCTTGGGACTATTTTGTCTTTGATGATCCAAATGATCATGACAGACTTATTAAAGAATTCCCTGGTGATGTGTGGGAGGATACATGACAACTTATATTAATATTTTTGGTGGCCCTGGTGCTGGTAAATCCACAACAGCGGCTGCCGTTTTTTATAACATGAAGCGACTAGGACTCAACGTAGAACTTGTGACTGAAGTTGCTAAAGACTTTGTATGGGAAAATCGTATGGATACTCTTATGATCCAACCATACGTTACAATGAAACAATATCGTAATCTTGTCCGTCTTAAAGGCAAGGTTGATTATGTAATTACTGATGCCCCAATTCTGTTTGGCATTCTTTATGCAAATAAGTATGCACAGAATTTACCAGCATCATATCATCAATTTGTGGCAGATTGTCACAGAGAAATCTTAACGCCTTCAGTAAACATCCTTTTGGATAGAGCATACACATATGATCCTGTGGGTAGATACCAGACAGAAGATGAAGCAAAAAAGCTTGATCTTGAAATTGAACAGATCATGCAAAATACATCTGTGAAATATAATAAAGTACTACCGAATGATGCTCCATTGTTTATTGAGGCCTTTTTATCGTTAAAGGGAACAAAATGACTACATGGTTTACGTCCGATACACATTTCGGACATAGAAATATTATAAAATACAGCAATCGTCCATTTGGATCTAAAGAAGAAATGGATTCAAAGATGATTGAAAACTGGAACAAACGAGTTGGTCAACAAGATACAGTATATCATCTTGGTGACTTTTGCTTTATGGACGAACAATCTGGGCAATCTATTTTAGATCGTCTCAACGGCAAGAAACATCTCATTATTGGAAACCACGATAAAGCAGGTATTCGACTTAGCGGCTGGGAAACTATCAGCCATTACAAAGAAGTTTCCATTGATGGGCAGTTTATCATACTGTGTCACTATGCAATGCGAGTATGGAATAAATCACATCATGGTGCGTGGATGCTTTATGGACACAGCCATGGTTCTCTTCCAGATGATCCAAATGCTTTGAGTTTTGATGTTGGTGTTGATTGTCACAACTATCAGCCTATCAACATGGATGAAATCCGTCGGATCATGAAGAAGAAAACATGGAAACCAATTGACCATCATGGTCGGGAGTAAAGATGTTTGAAGGCAAATTTAAGATAGGCGGTAAAAGTCATATATCTGAAAACAAGATACACCTCTATCGGATCAGTCCTAATAACAGTGAACTGCTTGGTGAATTCCTAAATTCTATACAGATTGGTGTAATGGCATGGGATGGAGTCAACAAAAATCTCATATATGTAGATGAAGATGGAAGCATATATAAAGCACAGTTTACCAAGACAGGGACCAAAAACAATTGATTGAGATGGCAGAGAATAATTTACATTCTCTGCCATTTATGTTATAGTGATTCTAAATTAGTGAGGTGTTAAAATGGCTTCTTCCGTTATAGTAGTATTTGCTGCAATTGTTATCGTTGCCATCATGAATGGTTGGGAGACCACGGCATTCATTTTTGGTCTTGCTCTTCTTGTCTATGGATGTAATGCCGAGTCAAATCCACGTCCAATCTTATACTGGTCACAAGGAAATTAAAATGTATCTTGTTCTTGCAAAATCTAGGTTCGGTAAGGAAGTACAATTTCTTACTGCAAAATCTATGGGTCACGCCAAGAGACAACTGCCACGATACTCCGAAAGTTCCGGATATATGACTCTATGGCGGCCGCGTTGGGCTACCAAAGATGATGTCAAACAATATCCCAAGGAACTCAAGAAAGCAAATTTGAGTGACTATGAATTTATGAAAGTTGAAGAATGAAAAGGTATGCTGTTTTTTTAGATATTGACGGGGTGTTTTGTAGCACACGTGTTCAGATGGGGCACACCTGTTCTAATCATAAAATGTGGGATAAATTTGATCCAGTAGCGATTGACTTTATGAACAGGATTGACGAACTTTATAATGTCGATTTTGTTCTTATGACTACTTGGAAGGATCATATCAAGCATGACGACCCAATGTATTATCACTGGATCAATTCATCTTTCCGTAATGCTGGTTTCCGCGGCAAGTTTCCTTGGCCACATTGGAAAACAAATCCCAGAAATGAACTCGATAAATATTGTCATATGAATAGTCGTGCTCGTGAAGTAGCGGACTATTTAAAGGAATTTGGTCCATATGATGATTTCATCCTTTTTGATGATTCAGATTATGACTTCAATCGTTTATTGGGTAAGAAACGGTGGGTTCGCTGTTCATCCGAAGATGGATTACTTTCAAAACATATGCAACACGCCATGGCACTCATGGGTCCTTGGGAGAAAAAGAACAGTGCACTACTTGCCTTTTCTAATAGTAATCTGGTATAAAGTTGCTATCGGTAGAATGTTTTATCTGATGGATAAACCAGATCACAAAGATAGTAAATTGGACAAAGCAATAATGCTTCCGATTATCATAACATTATGGGCGACGAGTAAAATGAAAAAATGACAGCAAAATTAGTTTTTGTATATTCTAGTATGAACTCAGGAAAAAGTCTGAGCATTCTCACAAAGAATTATATGCTTAAAGAAAAGGGTTTCAAGACTATACTAATGAAACCAGAACTTGATGATCGAACATCTACTATTTCAACACGGCTTGGATTAGAAGAAAAATGCGAGATTATAACTGAACTCCCAAGCACTAAAGTACTCAAGTCAAACAAATCAAAACCACATTTTGTCCTGGTTGATGAAGCACAGTTTCTTACCAAGGAACAAGTCTGGGATCTTGCAGGATTGGTTGACAATTGGGGAATCAATGTATATTGCTATGGCTTGAAACTCAATTGGCAAGGAGACTTTTTTGAAGGGTCTCAAGAATTAATGAAAATTGCTGATGAACTAGTCCAAGTAGAAACATTCTGTAAAGTCAATAAAGGCTCTCCAGCAATGTTTCATATCAAACTTGGTGGTTCAGATACAGCTACAGTTGAAACTGGATACGAAGATATGTATGATACGGCATCCAGAAAAGTTTGGAAACAGTGGTTTGATAACCGCGTTATGAAGGAGTGAATATATGTTTGAATTGATGCTTATCAGTGCTGGTGGCATGTGGCTTGGCCTTTTTGCACTGATTGTTTTTGCATCACTGGTTTATTCTGTCGAAAAAGACAGTTTTATGCTCGGTGCTGCTATCCTGTTTATTTCTGCTGTGGTTGCAGAATTTGTCTTTAGTTTTCCGATCTGGGCTTCAATTATTGCAAACCCACTGATGCTCTTGGTTTATCTTGGTGTCTATATTGCGGTTGGTTCACTTTACGGTGGTTTCTGGAAACTTCCTGACTTTGTAAAGAAAAATGCTGATATTATCCAGCGTGATTATACTAGCTGGAAGAAAGATAAACTGCGAGTTGATCGTAGTCTGACCGAAGAACTGAAGAAGCATATTACAAAAGCTGATGCAGTTCCAGTCCCCGATGTTGATGTTTCATTTGATGCTTTCCTTGACTCTGACTCATATCGCTTCAAGGTTCGTAATAATAAAGACCGTGTTGCCTCGTGGGTTATGTTGTGGCCATTTGGTCTGACTTGGGAACTCATGCATAAGCCGTTCATCTGGATTTGGAACACTGTGTACTACGGTCTCGGGCATGTCTTTGAACGTATCAACCGAGATGCTGCTCGTAAAATTCTTGAGGAAAAGAATAAATGAGTTATCGTTGCCGTATTGATGAACACACCTCTGTGTATTATAACGGCAATGATGTAGTGATAACGTATTCTGATAACTATTGGGGGCGGGAGGAGAGTTCTTCCGTCCCCATTCATAATATTCCACTACTGATTAAGGCCTTACAAGATATACAAAAGGAAATAAGTTATGATAATTGGTGATATGAAACGCAGAACATTTCTATCCGGGTTAATTTCTATTCTGCCTACTGCTTCATTTGCATCTGGTCTCAACTTTTTCAAGAATGATGATACTGAACTGATGCATAGAGTTGTTGAGTCATTTCCAAAAACACTATTAAACGAAAAGCATCTTCATATGCCAATACATATGACATTCTTTTTGGTTATGTACTATCAGGGAAATTGGGGTCTCAAAGTAACAAATGATGCTGTTGATATTACCCAAGAATATACTCTGGATAAAATTTTCAATGATGATCTACTTGAAATGAAATTTGAGGATCGTTGGCCTGAAGTATCAAAGATTGTATCAGCTGGTAGCAAGATAGCTGTAAAGACTCGCCGAGGTAGAGGCAACCGATATGCAGTATTCAGTGACCATGTACTTGTATGGTACGAAGGTAATAACCCATATGATAATCCAGTTCAAAAAGCAGGCAAAAACCTAGTCTACAATCCGAACTATAAAGACTATTTTGTTCGTGTGAGAGATGTAATATTAACTGAAGAAGATCACGAAATTCTTAAAGAATGTGCTGGATTTAGGAGGATTATTTAATGAAAAAGATTTGCCCGAACAATTTTGAATTTGTAGGAAAAACATGTGGCGAAAAATGTACTTGTTTCCCTAAGAAAGTTACAAAATGACCCAAGATGAAATTCGTAAGAAATGGGAAAGTATAGATAAGAGAGAGGATAAACTTGCTAAAGAGCTGGCAAAACTACAAGAGCAATGCCAGCATCCAAACTTGATTTCAAAATATGATAGTAATACTGGAAACTATGATCCAAGTGCTGATAGTTATTGGATTGATTATACTTGTCCAGATTGTAGAAAACGATGGAGAAAAGATCAGTGATTCGGATTATATAGAATCATTTGATTCAGATTTTCAAAAGGATAAACCTATTATACCATACTGGAAGAAGTTGTAAACAACAATTTTGGTATTTACTTCATCTTCTGGTTGGTATATAAGTGATTCATACGAAAGGTAGAAAAATGAAAAACCGTAAAAAAGAACTTCCGAAAGAACGTAACCCCTTCGTTCAGCACCTCATCAACAAGCGCGGTGGTGGTGTTCATCAGAAAAGCAAAAAGGCCATCCGCGCCCAAGATAAAGTTCAACTCAAGAAGGACTATCTTGACAAGGCAGCCTAAGGCTTATTTTTCTGGATAGTCAAACCAAAGAGGGTTATATAATGTCGCTTAATGAAAATTCTGAAGCTCGCAAAGAACGTATCAGCGAAGAAGAACGGCTGATGATTGAAGAATTCCTGAAGCGTAAGGGAGTTACAAAGTTGCCTCCAGCAGGTCTGACTGGTAATGAAGCCGACCGCTCGACAAATGAACTGATTGCTCGCAAACGCCGAGAATTCCGAGCCAATCAAAGGGCAAAGCAAAAAGCAAAGTAAAACTGTATATATAACTACAACAGGAGAGAAATTTTCTCTCCTGTTGACATTTTAGCAAACACAGTGTACTATACGTTGCAATACTGTTATTATACAAAGGACTAATATGACAAAAGAAGTTTTTAAAATCCTGACTCCACGAGAACATGTTCGTGAGCGCATCGGGATGTATATGGGCTCCTCTGCCCGAGAAGAGGTAGATCGTTTCGTGCTTGGTAAATGGAAGACGGCAGTCTATGTGCCAGCCCTTTCCAAGATGATTGACGAAATTCTGGATAACTCGATTGACGAAGCTATCCGAACCGGTTTCAAACACGCAAATAAGATTGATGTATCCATCGAAGGTGAGACTGTGACCGTTACTGATAACGGCCGTGGTATCCCTCAGGAGTTAGTTCAAGACTCTGCTACTGGTGAGAAAATTCCTCGACCAGTTGCTGCTTGGACTCGAGTTAATGCTGGGACAAGCTTTGATAACGAGCGTGTGACAATCGGAACAAACGGTGTTGGTTCATCTGCCACCAATTTCCTTTCTACTGAATTTATTGGTCGGACTTGGCAGAATGGAAATCTGCTTGAAGTGCATTGCACCAATGGTGGGCTTGATACTCAAATCAAGAATAAAAAGCATGCTGGTAATGGGACTATGGTTTCATTCACACCTGACTTTTCTCTCTTCGAAGTCAACTCTCTGTCAGAACTTGATACCGTAGAACTTGTTGAGGATCGTCTGACCAGTCTGCAAATGGCTTTTCCTGAGATTGTTTTCTCCTTCAACAAGAAGAAAATTCATATCACAGATCTGAAAAAATACTCTGGCATGTTTGCCGAAGAAGGTGCTTCAGTTATCATAGAAAAAACTGATAATCTTTCCTTCTTCTTTGCTGCTTCCAATGATGGTTTTCGGACAAATAGTTTCATTAACGGGGTAAATACTCGCCAAGGTGGGACTTATGTTGAGCATGTCGTCAATGGTATTGTTGATGAACTTCTCTTGCTTATCAAGAAAAAGCACAAGGTTGAAGTTGCCAAGAGTGTTATTAAGAATGGTTTGACTTTTGTGATGTTTGCTCGGAACTTTGTTAACCCAAAGTTCGACAGCCAAACTAAAGAACGTCTGACTAACCCTATGAGCAACATTAAGGAACACTTCGAGGGTTCTGGTTCACATAATGCACAGTATATCGCAAAGAAACTCTTTGCTGCAAATGATATTATCGAACCTATCATTGCTGCACAGTTGGCCAAGAAAATGGCTGACGAGCGCCGCGATGCACTAGTCGCTCAAAAGAAACTCAAGAAGGTCAAGGTGGCCAAACATATTTCCGCCAACAACGACCAAGCGACGCTATGCCTCGTGGAAGGCGATTCTGCTATGGGGTTCCTTTTGAAGGTCCGTGATCCTTCCAAGATTGGTGCATATCCTCTTCGTGGTGTCATCATGAATACATGGGATATGAAACCTGCCGAAGTTCTTAAGAATAAAGAACTCAGTGAACTGGTTGCAATTCTTGGCTTGGACATTAATAATCCAAACAGCATTGATGATATGACGTATCGTAATGTTGCAACTTTGACTGACTCCGACCATGACGGTAGCGGTCACATTTCACCACTGATCGTAGCATTCTTCTATAAGTTCTGGCCACGTCTCTTGTCTGAAAAGAGGATTAAGATTACCCGTTCGCCTATCATGATTTCAACCAATGGTAAAGATACTAAATGGTTTTATAACTATGAAGATGCAAACAAATTTAAGCAGGACTGCAAAGGTTATTCACATCGCTACATTAAAGGTCTTGGGTCATTGACTGAAGCCGAATATAGTGATGTTATCAACAAGCCAGTCTGGGATACAGTTACAGTAGATGATGCTTCTTACTTCCAATTGATGTTTGGCGGTGATGCTGATGTTCGCAAGGAGTTTATGACAAAATGAAAGATATAATTGTTTTTGTTCTATCGGAACTATTTCTCTTTGGAATAGCTCTTGGTGTTATTCTGATAGCTCACCCAGGTATTTCGTTACTTGCCGCTGCGGTTGGTGCTATTTTTGTCTATATTTTTGCCACGGTTGTCTCAATCATTTTGAACTTCATATTGAAATATGCCGTGAATAAGTACTTTGATTGGAAGGACTCTAAGGATGAGTGAGTTGACAAATTTCTTCAGTGATGTTAGTGTTGCTGAACAGAGCCCAAAGAAGAAAGGTACTGTAGTGCCAGATGTAAGAGAATACCCAGTATCTGAGATTGCCAAAAATGAATGGAAAGCCTTCGCTATGTATACAGTGGAGGCTCGAGCCATTCCCAATATGATTGATGGTCTGAAACCAGTCCAGAGATTTTATCTGTATTCGTCAATCAAGAATAGTGCTAAGGAATTCAAAAAGGTCAGTGCTATTTCTGGTGTTGTTTCCGATTATGGATATAACCATGGTGAAAGTTCTGCCGCTGGTGCTGGTCAACTCATGGCGGCTGATTGGTCGAACAACATTTGCTTGGTAGAGGGACGCGGTAGCTTCGGAACTAGATTGGTTCAAGCTGCGGCTGCCGCCCGATACACATATACAAGGTTGCACGATAACTTCAAACGCTACGTGAAAGATCTTGAACTGTCACCAGTCCATGATGATCCAGAGCATGAGCCACCAGCATTTTATCTTCCTGTAATTCCGCTTGTTCTTGCAAATGGGGTGAAAGGTATTGCTACTGGTTTTGCTACCAATATTTTGCCCCGTGATCCAATTTCGCTTGCTAAGGCTTGTAAGGAATATATTGAAACTGGCAAGATCAAGAAACGAGCAAAGATCAAGTTCCCACAGTTCAACGGGGCTGTAGTTTATAACGATACTGAAAATCGGTATTACTGCAACGGCATCTTTGAGAAGAAAAGCAAGACTGTTCTTCTTATCACTGAAATTCCATATGGCTTTGATCGTGAGGGCTACATTGAAGTCCTGGACAAGCTTGAGGAAAAAGGTGATATTGTAGGATATGATGATCTGTGTGACAAAACTGGATTTAAGTTTGAAGTCAAACTGAAGCAACAAATATCTGCAAACTGGGAAGATGATAAAATCATCAAAGAGTTCAAACTGTCAAAACCGTTTACGGAAAACTTGACTGTCATTGATGAAAAGGGTCGGTTGAAAGAATATGTCGATGAACGAGACTTGATTATTGACTTTTCAAACTTCCGTCTTGGTGTTCTTCAGAAACGTATTGATCTTCGGATCAAAGAATATACTGAAGAAGCTCGTTGGTTGAAAGTCAAAATGCAATTTATTCAATCTGTCATTGACAATAAGATTATCTTCAAAAATAAGAAGAAAGCTGAAGTTGAAAAACAGATTTTTGCTTCGACGGATGCCATTGCTGAAGATACAGATCGTTTGCTTCGCATCAATATCCTGAGTTTGACTGATGAAATGGTCAAAGAACTCAAGAAACAAATTGAAGAAGCACTCAGCATTCTCAAGTATTGGAAAGGAACTTCTTCCAAGGAACAGTTCCTGAAAGATCTAGAAGAACTGTGATGATTTATTTTGTGGGCGATAGACCAAAGCGCTTTGAGAACTTTGATTTTGATAGTGTGATACTATTTGCCCACAAATTTCTCAAGTTGCCGGACGATCTAGAATTAGAAATTGAGTTTGAAGCTTTACCAAAACATATGCAAGGTGAAGCAGATTATGATGATGAAATTGCTTTAATTACATTAAGCAGTAGGATCACAAAGACAGAGTTGATACCAACTATTTTTCACGAAATGGTTCATATCAAACAAATGATTAATAGAGATCTAATTGTGGGTATTGGTAATAAACGGACTAAATGGAAAGGCAAATATTTCACTGGTGACTATTATGAGTTTCCTTGGGAAATAGAAGCCTTTCAACTAGAAGAAAATATGATGAAGTTATTTGAGGGAAAGAACCATGGGATACCTAGTAACAGTTAATGAAGATGATGCGTCTGAAATCGTTCGTCTTAGCCTCCAGCAATCGTTAAGCTCTAATCTTGCCTCTGTAGGTGACAACCCAGATGAATATGAAAGTGCTTTGATTGCTGGTATGTTTGTTGTTCTACAATATTATTCAACCAAAGAACAATTTGATGCATTCGTTGAAGAAGAAAATGATGCGTTTGCTGAATTTAATGATTTACTTTTGGACCAAAAGAGTGGTATTAGTAATCTAGAAACAGTGAAAGAATCGGATGGTTCATTGACTGTTTCGTTCGATGCAAATGAAGAAACTCGTGATCGTCTTGCTGCCAAAGGTGTTGAATATTCAGTTCTGCTTGGCATTTTGGGTACTTCATCTATTGATGAAATTATCCGCTTGGTAGAACGTGGTCGGCAAGAAGAAAAGACTGATGATATTATGCGCCGCTTCAATGAAGCAAGGGCCGAATGTGAAAGTGAATAATGGACATGAAAACTATCATTGCCTTCCTAGGACTTACCTCATTTGCTAGTCTTTTTATCGGGACAGCAATATGTATTCTATTTTTCAGTTGGACACTAGCAGGTAAAGTTGCTGTTGCTTCATTGATTATGTTTCTATTCTTAGCAATCATCACTAATTTATTCTGGGGAGATGAATAGTATGGCCAGTAGAGTTCAACTATTAAAACAAAAAGGGCTAATTGCCCCACCAAAGTGGCTGCCACAGAATGTCCACTATGAAGTGATTATGGGTTCTGTTGCCTATGGTGTTTCAAGTGACACATCAGATATGGACGTCTATGGTTTCTGTATTCCACCGAAGGAAGATGTATTTCCACATCTTCGTGGTGAAATCCCAGGTTTTGGACGACAGATCCAGCGGTTCGAGCAGTATCAAGAACATCACATCATGGATAATGAGGCTCGTCAAGAATACGACTTTAGCATCTATTCGATTGTGAAGTATTTCCATCTCTGTATGGAAAATAACCCGAATATGTGTGACAGCTTGTTTGTTCCGCAGCGGTGTGTTCTATATGCGTCAAAGATTGGGCAGATGGTTCGTGACAGACGCAAACTGTTTCTGCATAAAGGTTCATACCACAAGTTCCGTGGATATGCCTATGCGCAGCTACATAAGATCGGTTCTAAAGCAAATTCAGCTAACCCAAAACGTCAAGCCTCTATCGACGAATTTGGATATGATGTGAAATTTGCTTATCACGTTGTTCGTCTTGCTCTTGAAGCTCAGCAGATTCTTGTAGAGCATGATCTTGACATTGAAGCCAACCGAGAAATCCTGAAGTCTATCCGCCGTGGTGAATGGACAGAAGAAAAACTTCGTGGTTGGTTTGATGAATCAGAGAAGCATCTTGAAGAACTTTATGTGAAGTCCACATTGCAACATTCACCAGATGAAGAAGCAATTAAAGATCTTCTGATGAACTGCTTGGAACAGCATTATGGTTCTCTGGATAATGCAGTCAAGCGTGAAGTCCCAGTTGAGCGAATGGTTGCTGAACTGAAAGCAGTACTTGAAAAATATGATCGAGGATAAAAAATGAAAGATCTTATTGAGGCACTTCAAATTCTGTCAAAGTATACAGAGGACAAATATTGTTTTGGCGCAGAACATGATGAATTTTATATCTGGGTTGATCCAAGTATAGTTTCTGATGAAGATAAAATCCGTCTTGATGAACTTGGTATCACTCAAAGTTACAATGACGGGTTTGTAATGTATACTTAAGGGGTGCTTTTAGCACCCCTATTTACATACTGTGTGCTTTGTGATAGAACAAACTTAGACATAGGAGAGAATCACATGCTGCATGAAGCTACGTTTAACGGTATCTATAATATTGTATCTGAAATGTTTGAGGCACCAGAACGTGAACTGGTAGTTTGGATTGAACAAAATACAAAGCATTTTCTTGAATTTGATCAGTGGTACAAAGACTGTGATCCAAAAGCTATGATCTATCTGGATACGCAAGACCGAGAACATGTCTATGATGTTATTGCTAGATATTTCTTGAAGCAGCCGTGGCCTCGGTATGGTGATGGCGATGAGCAAGGAAAAACTTTCATGGAAAATCTTGGGAAAGCAATCAATCGGTATCAGTGGAAACTTCGGAGTTGACTTTGTATTGAGAACATGTTAGTTTGATTCTATAAACAGAGGAAACTAAAATGAATCTGACTATCAATACCCCGCATGAAGGTCTTGTTCAGAAATTCGTCGAGTGGCTGTGTAAAGAACTTCAGATCAATCCTCGTGGGCTTGAGATTTATGCCCAAGATGATCTTGACGGTGCTTTGGGTATGTGTATGGATGTTTCCGAAGATGAATTCATGATCCTGGTGAAAACCAAACATCGTGACATCGGCGATTACTTCGTGACTATTGCTCACGAGATGATCCACGTCAAACAATATCTGAAAGAAAATCTCGGCCATTGGATGGACAATTGCAGTGACATTCCATATATGGAACGCTGGTGGGAAGTTGAAGCTTTCGGTGAAAGCATTCCGTTGGTTGAAAAGTTTGCGAAAGGTTTGCAGGTTTGAAATATAAAATTGTTGCAGGCCCAACTCAGATGCGAGTTGAACGCTATGGTTATAAATCCGAGCCTATTGATATTGGCGATGAATATATTTCTGGCGATAATCAGAAAGCAAAAGATTTCTATCAAGAACATATGCACGCCGCCTGCCGAGAATATATTCGACTCAAGTGGGCTGTGAAATGCATTAAATGGGGTATTCTGAAAAAGCAGGTCCAAGAACTTGTTGACAAATTCCCTAATATGTACTTTGACGGCCCGCCTTGGATCATGTCTACCGTTCCATGGAAGCAAGCAAAATACGGTGAATGGTTTATGGTAGATAAACGGACTCGTTGGCTTCTCAAGAAAGAATATACTGATGGTATTCGTAACCGACGGGAAGAGGCATCTGATATGCCTTCCGTATAATCTGGATAATCTCCATAATATGGCATCAACACTTGAAATTAAAAAGTGTTGGTTCCATAGTAAGCCATATCCGCATTATGACATACCGATAAGAAGAAAAGATGAAATCGAGAAACAATGTAAACTTGTTTCTCCTAAAGACATTGTAAGAATATGCAGAGGAGACTATGATGAAAGTCACTATCGTTAAGGACATTGATAAACTTCGTGTATTGGCCAGAAAACCAGTCTATGAAAGTTTTCTTGTTGGTTACTGGGATGGTGATGAGTGTGTCATAGTCAAGGATCGGTATAGTGGCCATATAAATCGACGACTGAATTCGGTTGAATTGGTGAACTATATAGATGAAATGCAAACTTTTTTCAGTAAAGACGAACTTTTTTGAGGGGAATTGAAAAATTCCCCTTTTTCGTGTATAAATAAAAGAAAACCTTCAATAAAAGAAAGACCCATGCTTACAGTAGCCTCAACAAGATTAGTATCTGATCTCAATCAAGGCCGCATAGCACCGGTCAGCAGGGTCATTTTGACATAAGAAGGTAAACAAACACATCTTATATCAAAATGACCCCGGGACAAAATCCCGGGGTTTTTGCATTTTAGGTGTTTACAAATGTGGAGAATCGGTATAGATATACTCACATAAGGAAACACAAACCGCTCTTTAAAAATTTGGAAAATGTTCTTAGGGGTAACCCGATAATAGGACTGAAACAGAAGAACAAACTGACGAATGTGTCTGAATGTTCCTTTGTAGAGAATGTAGCAATACATTCGAAATTCTGTTTTCACATACACTATGTTCTGGGAACACGGTAACTAGGGTTATTGTGCTAGGTTCGATTCCTAGGCGGTCTAAATGAGTGGTTCGAGTCCATCAGTAGTGTAGCTGAAAACAGAAAAGAGTTGACAAACATCAGAATATGGTGTAAGTTGATTCTAACAAATGAGGAAAACATGAACAGATTTCTGATTGCATGCATCTGGTTTGCACCTATTGCCTTTGGCATTGCCTATCATCTTGCAAATAAGATCTTTTGAATTTTTGGGACCTTAGCTCAATTGGTTAGAGCCCCCCGCTCATAACGGGTCGGTTGTAGGTTCGAGTCCTACAGGTCCTACCATTAACTCGGTACTGCTTGGTGGTTAAAGCAGCTAAGTCGCCTTTGTTCCTAGAGGTAGAGCCCAAAACATAGAATACGGAGAGTGAACCGACCAGGGTGTCGGACCCGCCTTGAAAGCGGTGGGATCACCTAAGACGTGATTGGGCTTCGAGTGCACCCGCTCTCCGCCAGTTAAGATGGTTGTAGGTGACTACTTCATTGGAACCTTCATAATAACAAGAATGGAGTGAATGCCATGGAAGATGAAGATATTGTAATCGAACCTATTGAAAAGCCTTCACGGGCAGATCGTTGGAAAAGATCACTTGCCGCACGAATGCGACGTCAGGTTGCAAAATTTGCAAAATCTGCTCATTCTTATAAGGAAGATCAGGAAGCACAGGCTCGACTCCAAGCCAAAAAACTTCTTGAAAAACAAAAGAAAAATCGCCGAAAACAAACGGTTGACTTTACCAAAGAATCGGTATAAGTTACCTATATGAAATAAATGATCCTGCCGGTTGAAGAAACCATAAGACTGGATTGCTCAAAATACAATGCTTCACTGGTAATATAACTCCTGGGCTTATACCTAGGCTCTGCGGTGACTCAAGCATTGCGCCTTTCATTGGGCTATTATCAATGAACGCAGCCGAACAAGCGAAAATCGGAACTCAGGTGCAGCGTGGGGAAGAATTCCTGCACAACAGAGTATGGAATGTGGAGAGGAAACTCGGTGAAGCATCTATCCGGTCCGGGGCATGACTAAAAACTGCTCATCTAGTTTCAACTACACTGTGGGCCTTTGGGGAAAAGAAAGTTATCCAGTTCGTCTGGTTCATGTAAAACAACACTTACCTTATAAATAACAGTGTAGCTGAAACTAGAAATCATTCCGACTTAGCTCAGTTGGTAGAGCAGGTGACTGTTAATCACCGGGTCGCAGGTTCGAGCCCTGCAGTCGGAGCCAAAATTTTTGCGGGGTAGAGCAGTCTGGTAGCTCGCTTGGCTCATAACCAAGAGGTCAGTGGTTCAAATCCACTCTCCGCAACCAATATAATGCGTGAATGGACAAATGGTAAAGTCGCCGGCGGGAAGTCGGAGAATGCAGATATGGGTAGTAAGGTAAAGTAGCGCTACAATAACTTACGAGAGGTATCTGTGCTGAAGGTTCAACTCCTTCTTTACGCACCAAGTTAGACTGGATATAATCATCCCTTGTGAGGGTGACCCACGTCGATAGTAGGTGAAAATCCCGAGTCGGTGGTCAAGGCTGCAAACAGCCCAGTTTAAATTAGTTTGACCTAGATACTTCCATTCCGCAATTAGCGGAGGGCCGAGGTCACAATGCTAGGCAGCATTCGGTTTAAGATGTGAGAACCAGTAAATTTTTTGGGGTGTTAGCTCAGTTGGGAGAGCGGTAGCTTTGCAAGCTTCAGGTCATCGGTTCGATCCCGATACACTCCACCAAAATATGGGTCTGTTAGTGTACGTGAGGAATCACACTGCCGCTTTAAATTATTAAAGTGTACACAGGGCAGAATTACGCGGGTTCGAGTCCCGTCAGATCCACCAACAATTACTATGTGCGTTTGGACGTTAACTTGCCGCTTAGGGTTAGCTGTCACGAAATAGGAGCTTCGGCAAAGCTTGGCGGATTTCGCAACCGCTTTATTAATTTGGGCTGTTGACTAGTAAACAACGGTAACCGTGGGGCCTATATAAATCCATGTTGGCAACAACCTCTGGTATTAGATAACCTTGCAATGTGAGTTCAAGTCTCACACAGTCCACCATAGAGGCGATCCGGCGTCCGACTAAAGAATTTCCGGCTGAAATTTATGCCTCAGTAACCCCCGACGCTACGAACGTTGAGACCGGTAACTGGATTGAAAATGCAGGTTCGAATCCTGTCTGAGGCTCCATAATTATAAATAACTGTAAAACACAGGAGAAAACTATGTTGAAGCAGTTAATAGAACAAAAGATTTCTGAAATCCTGGATGAAAGTTCAAAACACCCTCACCAGGATATGATAGATTATCATAACGAGATGGCTGATGAGCATAATAGCGAAATGCATCGTGCACACGAAAAATTGCAAAATCCACGTCTATCAAATGATAAATTTAAATACTACCAAAAGAAAAGAGATGCACATCAAGAAGGTTATATGAACCATGGTAGTGCAAGAAACTTTTGGAAAAGAGGCGATGTTGAAAAAGCTAAAGAATTGACTGCAAGAGCAGATAAGTTCGATCATGAAATGATTGGCAAAGGCATCGTTTAATAGAATAACGCGGATGTAGCTCAGTGGTAGAGCTTCTGCTTGCCAAGCAGAAGGTCGTGGGTTCGAATCCCATCGTCCGCTCCAAATTTTAATGCCCGGTTAGCTCAGCGGTAGTAGCGACTCCTTTACACGGAGAAGGTCGGCGGTTCAATCCCGTCACCGGGTACCATTTCATTGGGGATTAGCTCAATTGGCAGAGCAACGGTTTTTGGTACCGCAGGTTCCAGGTTCGAATCCTGGATCCCCAGCCAAACTATACGGGCTCGTGGCGTAACGGTAGCCGCGCTGGTTTTAGAAACCAGTTCCCTAGTGGAGTGAGAGTTCGAGTCTCTCCGGGCCCACCAATTATTAGGAAGAAAAGCGCACTGACCCGAGCCAATCGTCTGTAACGGTGTTGACGGTTATTTCCCTCTCTTCCTCGACTCCCGAGATTCAGACCCTCGGAGTACGAATATCCGGCATTAGCGCAGCCTGGTAGCGCGCTTGATTTGGGATCAAGAGGTCGCAGGTTCGATCCCTGCATGCCGGACCAAAATTGCGGGTAAGGTTATGGTAACCAAGCAGCCTTCCAAGCTGTAGGAGACCGGTTCGATTCCGGCTACCCGCTCCAATCAAATACATTGACTATGCCGACTTCCAGCCCCCAACTTTAATGTTGCAGAAAGTCGATAAAGGTGCCCAGCGGGGAGAGCGGGTGAAAATTTGTCGTCAATGTATTTTAAACTATAATGGATCATTACAGCAACAAATCAGCAATCCGTGAAATGGACCGTGTCGGTGGTGCAAATCCATCCTCTCCCACCATGGATACACTTACACTTCGTTGAAAAAACCTGAACCGAAAGGTGGCCGTTTTGAGAAGTGAAACCGGGCAGCTGCTTCCTTTGAGTAGCAGGGCTTTGGGAGTAAAAGTGGTGTATCTTTGATGGGAGAGTAGCTCAGGTAGTAGAGCAGGTATAAGCAAAAAGTTGATCCAGAAAAAATAATGCTAGTGTGGCTCAGCGGCGACAGCACCTCTCTTGTAAGGAGGCATTCCACACCGGGGGTTCGAGTCCCTCCACTAGCACCATATATCACAAAGAGCATCTAGGACCGCCATCATTCCGATATTGGGCCGTCCTTGCTGGGTGACGGTTTGCGGATAAAACCGAACTGCAGGACACTTAATTGTGGATTCCGAACCTGAAAGCTAAGGAAGTGCTGCTACTGCAAAATTTAACAGTTGACATTCCAAGAGAATCGGTATAAGTTACCAATATAAGGAATGAAGGAAACATTATGTATCCATTTGATAAGATAGGTGAAGTAGAAATACTGATCCATACAAACATTCCGGAATATCATTCAAAGAATGCTGCTAAGGTAGAACTTTGGCAGGAAAAAGTAGAAGAATTCTTATGGGATATGCCTGATATTTGTGAAATAGGTGTATATGGTTTCTATTACTTCAAAGTGAAATATCCAGATCTTTCTGGGATTGAAGAAAAGATAGAAAAAGTAAAAGAGAAATTAAACGAATGGAAACCGCCATTCAAAGTTTAACAGGGTGTAGCTCAGTCTGGTAGAGTGCTTGATTTGGAGTCAAGATGTCGTAGGTTCGAACCCTATCACCCTGACCAATACGGTACTTCGTGATAACCTTTACGAAGCTAAGTCGCCAATTAGGTGGTAGAGCCAAAAACATTACTTCTGCTCGAAAGAGGAAAGGCAGAGTTGCAACATACTCGGTAAGTCGAAAGACCGAAGTGGGGATCAGGTCCCACCAGAAGTATTTACTATAATGTCTCTATGGTGTAATGGTTTGCTCAATTCCGTGACATGGAAGAGGTCTAAGTTCGATTCTTAGTAGAGACACCAAGATTAAAAAGGATCAATCCAGCAACAAATAAAAATTTCAATTTTGGATTTGAAAATCAAGCTGATCCTGTTATTAGTGCTTCTGAAAAGAAGCCAAACCCCTGCACAGTGACCCTGAAACCAGTGTGCAGTATTAAGTTACTATGGGTGGCGGTCTGGAGAGTGACAGACAAAGAATTCGGTTGACAATTTGAACGGTTCAAGGTAAGATAAGAATCATGAATGTTCAAGAAACCAGTCTTTAATTTGTGAGAAAATACTATGCAAGTCACATCGGTATCCGGCAAGGTTTTTGAAATCAATGTCGGGATGGAGATTTTTGTCCCTTGCCGCGGTCGCGGAGGCCACGGTGCCTGGATTGACGTCACGAAGGTGAATAAAAAGACCTTCAAAGGTGTTGAGCAAAAAGGCTCATATATCCAAGGCACTCAATGGACTGTCCATAAGGATGCTACATATGCAATTGTGTTGCGTCCGGAAGGCGAAGGTTGGAAAAAGTATTGGGTTAACGATTAAGGATATTGGAAAGGTTCTGTTTTTGACTGGGTAAATCCAGGGTAAAAATGGCAGAATCGGGATGACGGCGAGATAGGTGGGGCCAGTCATTAACGAATTATTGCCCCTTCGTCTAATGGCAGGACGCTTGAGTTTGAGTCAAGAAATTGAGGTTCGAGTCCTTGAGGGGCAGCCAATTTATGGATCTGTTCAGCAATAAAAATCTTATTGGAAAGAAGAAAAGAGATCCAGTTATTATTTGCCCGTGTGGTGTAACTTCTGGTAGCCACATCACCCTGAGATGGTGACGCCTTTTAATAGGGGCATGCAGGTTCGAATCCTGTCACGGGCACCAATATATGCTGATGTGATGCAAATTCCGATAGACATCCTATCGTCAGAAGGTAGGTTTTTGAGGGTTCGAGTCCCTCCATCAGCACCAAATTTTCTTAGACCTCTGAGCCACTAACCGATTCTAGATAAGAGGTTAGTCAAGTCAAAAGGAAACGACCTAAGTTAAAGCAGTGAAATAATCTGGTCGTAAAACTGACTTCAACCTGAGTAGAGATAACCGTTGTGAAACTGCTCCCGGAATTTTATTGGCCTGTTGGTATATAGGTATTACACTTGGCTGTCTACCAGGTAAAACGGGTTCGAGTCCCGTACAGGTCGCCATTATAATAACGGACAGTTGGCTTAGAGGCAGCCATCTGATAATGAGTGAGGCGAAGGCCTAATACTGGGGGTTTATGATTGTAATCTTGTCATAGGATAAAGCAATCTTTTGGGTGTGGAGAGGAAACTCTAGGAAGCATTCAACCTGGATTAGGATATGATCCGGTAAAGTAAGAAGGCACCCCGTAACTGGTAAGGCTAACTTCCTCTTTGGCGTAGCAGCACACCGTTATTTTTCTTCAAAAGGCAATCCGACGTGGGAACCTTGCTCTTGGACTTGAGAAATCCTATAAGCGTGACACCAGGGAGAGACCGGCCACATTATAAATAAGCCTATGTAAACTACATCATAGGAGAATACAAAATGGATAAAGCTCAACTAGTCGAGCAAATGAAGGCAATTCTTGCTACTGCTTTTTCACTATATCTGAAAGCACATAATTATCACTGGAATGTTACTGGTCCTAATTTTGACCAATATCATTCATTCCTTGGTACTGTATATACAGATGTTTGGGGTTCAGTAGATGCATATGCCGAGCATATTCGTGCTCTAGGTTCATTTGCCCCAGGTTCACTTAAGCGTTTTTCGGAACTTACAAAGATTTCTGATGAAGTAGCTATTCCTAATGCAAAATTCATGTTTATTCGCCTTGCTGCTGATAATGAAGTTCTTCTTGATGAACTTCGTACTGCTGCTACTATGGCAGAAGAACTTAAAGAACATGGTATCCTGAACTTTATTGAAGGTCAGATTGATATTCATGAAACACTTCAATGGAAATTGAGATCCTTCGAAGAAGCATAAGTTTTATTGGATCATTACAGCATATAACCGCTATTGTAAAACAGTATGTGAAAACATGTGTAGGTTCGAATCCTACCACGGGCCTAGCCTGTGTGGCGGAATGGTAGACGCAACTGAGCATAAAGTTGATCCAGATATATAAGCCCGAGGAAACGATCACTGAGCATTACGACTCACATCCCCTCGGGCACAGAAATACGAGGACAGTGGCGCATGTGAAAACATGCCTCGTAATGTACACCCTTTGAGGTCGGTATACCACGGCAAGGCACAGCCACATGACTACTTATATGAATGGACTTAGAATCCTCTGAAAGCAATGGTATCGACCATCTAAGGCAAGTTGAAGTCTAACTTCAAATGTGATCCGAGCAGGGTAGAAGCGGGGATCTTAAATGCATATCAGG